>ERZ1039804.1604-NODE-1604-length-12557-cov-5.113422_pt1 | contig 12557 bp, 8 predicted proteins | sample MGYA00383089_ERZ1039804 | MGnify/ENA primary metagenome ERZ1039804 (study PRJEB29581, sample SAMEA5548359) | metagenome | biome: marine; feature: coastal; material: water | depth 1 m | study: Short-term variability in the microbial, nano- and picoplankton...
GTCAAATAACATTCACTTACTAGTGGTTTAAAACGACACGCTACTTGATGTAATCCAGATTGTGCAACTTAATGCCGCATATAATTTGTCTGAATCATATTCTTTCTTCGTTAAATTACTCTTCGCAAACACCGCTACGCTTGCGTTTTTCGTCTTGAACTAAGACAATATAAACTGGGTTATGTAAACGGCAATAAATACTATAATCTGTATACAGGATACTTATAAAAGTCACTCTCTCAGTTAACACTATGTTAAACTCGCTATCCTAGTAATAATAACCCTCATATATACTGTTTAATATTAAACCATAATCTTCGAATAAAGGAATGCTAAATTTTTAAATCACAATTAAATGAAGCAAATAATATCATTTACAGCAGCAGGAATCATTGGAGGTCTTGTAGTAATTGCTGGGCTCAAATTATCAGAGTCCCCAAATATCATAGAATCAAATGCAGCACAAGTCATAAAAGCATCTAACATAATAAATACAAAAGTCAACACAGATTTTGTTCATGCATCAGCAGTAGCTACTGACGCTGTAGTACATATAAACGCGCAGGAAAGCAGAACATTAGCCATGCAACGACAAGAAGAATCTAGGCGTAATAGAAGAGGCTCAGCCTTCGATAATTTCTTTGGTGGAGGAGACTTCTTTGGCAACAATTTCCATCGACCCAAAAGTGGTTCAGGATCGGGAGTAATCATATCATCGGACGGTTACATAGTTACTAATAATCATGTCGTGGGGTTTGCCGATGTAATCAATGTGACTCTCAACGATGGTAGAGTAATGAAAGCCACAAAAATCGGTACTGATCCTTCTACAGACCTCGCCGTAATCAAAATAGAAAATGTAAGTGAGTCTTTCCCAAAGCTAGAATATGCTGACAGCGATCAAGTACAGGTAGGTGAATGGGTATTAGCTGTAGGAAGTCCATTTGGATATCTTAAGTCTACGGTAACCGCAGGTATCATAAGTGCAATAGGCAGAGATCTAGATATTATTGAGGGAGAAAAAACGATAGAAGAATTTATCCAGACGGATGCTGTAGTTAACCCAGGAAATAGTGGTGGAGCATTAGTCAATGATCAAGGAAAGCTAGTCGGTATTAACTCAGCCATAGCTACCCCAACCGGAGTATATGCTGGATATTCATTCGCAATTCCATCTAACCTTGCAAAAGTTATCATCAAAGATATTATAGAAAATGGAGACATCGAAAGAGTAAATCTGGGTATCGAAGGATATGATGTAAAAGACATAAAAGAAGATTTTAATTTATCCGAAAACAACGGTTTCTATGTTGAAGATGTTTATATAGGTAGCGCTGCTCAGTTCGGTGGGTTATTGCCGGGAGATATCATCAAAAAAGTAAATGGTGAGCGAATCAATGAACTAGAAGACATTAAACGTGTTATGAAATTTAATAAAGTAGGCGACACCGTAAAGCTAGATGTAGTACGAAATGGTACCAAGAAGACAATTAAGTTAAAATTAAGAAAGTCTATGTAACAATATCACACCTACAGATGTTATTTATACTTAGGGTTAGAATAGGATAATCCGAAAAAAAAGTTGGTTTTTCGTTTTGTTTTGATGCGCCTGCCCTACCCAAGGGCAGGCGTTATTTTTTAAAGTATTTGAAAATCGAATACGCAGGAGTAGTATTATATGGCTTACATTCCAAAAAAATAGATTGCTAAATTATAAACAAAAAGTAGCAATAGACTTAGGGTAGTAACCAAAATAATTATCGGTATTAATCCTTACGCAATAAATAAATCATAACCCAAAAAGCTGGATATGCATAGGCTATAGACCAAGCCAAAAACCGTATCATTGTGTCCAATTAACAATGTATGTCCATGCTCATAAATCTAATTCAAAAAAAAACTAAGCTTCCTCTTGTTTCTGTGCAAAATACTGTGGCGCTTCTAAAAGAAGGTGCAACGATACCATTTATAGCACGATATAGAAAAGAGCGTACTGGGTCATTAGACGAAAATCAGATTGCAGATATACAGAAGACTTATCAAAGTATACAAGATCTTATCAAGCGAAAAGAATATGTCCTCAAAGTAATAGAAGAGCAAGGCAACCTTACTACTAAACTCAGGCAACAAATAAATAATACTTGGGAATACAATGCTCTCGAAGACCTATATCTGCCCTACAAGCGTAAAGCAACAACTAAAGCGAGTATGGCCATTGCTAATGGACTAGAGCCATTAGCAAAAAAAATAATGCAACAGAACAATACTTCATTATACAAAATAGCAGAATCCTATCGTAACACTAAAGTAAAAACTGTAGACAATGCTATAATAGGTGCAAAACATATCATAGCAGCATGGATCAGTGAAAGTCAATATGTGAGAAATCAAATCAGAAAAATATATAGTACATCAGCAATTGTATCCACTAAGGTCGTCACTAAGAAAAAAGCAGACGCGATTAAGTATAAAGATTACTTTGAATTCTCTGAGTCATTAGGAGGGTGTCCATCACATAGACTATTAGCAATATATCGTGGAGAGAAAGCAGGTTACCTCAGAGTAAAAATAACAGTAGATAATGCTCAAGTAGCACCGATACTTGACAAAAAATATGTCAACTCTAAAGGTGAATGTGCAGATCATATCAAAGAGGCAATAGATGACAGTCTAAAGAGACTTATATATCCCTCTATAGAAAATGAATATCGAAAACTATCCAAACATAAAGCAGACATAGAAGCGATCAATGTATTCAGCGAAAATTTGAAACAATTGCTACTTGCTGCTCCTCTAGGATCCAAACCTATAATAGCAATCGATCCTGGATTTCGATCTGGATGTAAAGTTGTATGTCTTAACGAAAATGGAGGTTTGCTATATGATACTGTGATCTATCCACATCCTCCACAGATGCGTGTAGAGGATGCTAAAGACAAAATATATAAACTTACAAAAAAATATAAATCAGAAGCCATCGCAATAGGAAATGGTTCAGCAGGGAAAGAGACAATGGTCCTCTGCAAGTCTATAGAGTTTGAAAGTAAAATAGACATACATCTTGTAAATGAAAGTGGTGCATCTATCTATTCTGCATCCAAGGTGGCACAGGAAGAGTTTCCAACTCAAGATCTCACAGTAAGAGGATCAGTATCTATAGGAAGACGACTTATGGATCCGCTAGCAGAGTTAGTAAAAATCGATCCTAAGTCTATAGGAATCGGACAGTATCAACATGATGTAGATCAAAACTTACTTAAAGAGAGCCTTGACCGTACAGTAGAAAGTAGCGTAAATGCTGTAGGAATAAACCTAAACACTGCGAGCAAACATCTACTAACATACGTATCAGGACTAGGCCCAACACTTGCCGAAAACGTTGTGAAATATAGAACTGAGAACGGAGCCTTTTACGATAGAAAACAACTGAAAAAAGTAGCTCGTATGGGTACCAAATCGTTTGAACAAGCAGCGGGGTTTTTGAGAATAAGAGATGGAAAAAATGTGCTTGATACTACAGCAGTACATCCAGAATCTTATCCTATAGTAAAACAAATGGCGTTAGATGCGAAAATAAAAATTGCAAACCTTCTCCATAATGAATCAGTATTAGGCAGTATAGATCTAAATCGATATGTCACTGCCAAAATAGGAATACCTACACTCAAAGATATCATCACAGGACTAGCTAAACCAGAAATCGATATCAGAGGTGAAGCAGAAGCCATGCACTTCTCTGAGGGAATTAATTCAATTGCCGATCTAAGTATTGGAATGGTGATACCTGGAGTGATAAATAACATCACTAAGTTTGGAGCATTTGTAGATATCGGCATCAAAGAAAGTGGTCTAGTACATATCTCACAAATTACTAATAAATTTATCAAAGATCCGGCCGAAATACTTAAACTTAATCAACAGGTGAAAGTAAAAGTAATGGATATCGATGAGGCTCGTAAAAGAATTTCTCTTAGTATGAAGAATGCATAATTGCATTTCGTTGCAATTAATAAATTCCGAAATTTGCTAACAATATTTCTACATTCACACACAAAAGATAACCTCCGCTTGGCATTCCATTTAGTAACATGCTATGCAATCTTCCTAAATCTAAGGTTGCCATAAATAGGAAGTTTAATTGAGTAGCTGCTTTCCAATAACTGTTATTAATTATTCCAAGAAGCCAAATAATCGCACCGCCAATATATCGACACATAATTGCTCTCATAAAATTAAAAAGATCTACAGTAGCGTCCTTAATATCCTAATGCTCTAGAAGTAATATAGCCAGTGCAAATCCATAAATAATTGCCGTAGGTACAACAATCACTAAAAATGTGAGAAAATGTAATCGTTTATATAAAATAAAATGCTTGATTCATTTACTTAGTTTTCCGCTATTCACGGTCAACTTAAGATTACTGACTAGAAACTCTTGACTTAAAACTAAATCAGTCTTGGTCCTGAACCCACTCGATCACGAATTACTTTACCATCTACACAATGAGGGACTAATTCTCTTTCAATAAATAGCCATATCTGATCCTCCACCTCATCAGGATATAGCAGGTGTACATTAGGTCCTGCATCTAGCGTAAAATACAATGGAAGTGATGTCTCTTCACGGAAAGCCCTTACTTTTTCGACTACCGCTAATGTTCCGGCTTTCATCAGTACGTAGCTTGGGTCAGAGCACATCATGAGTGCATGCAATGTCATTGCTTCCTCTTCGAGTATCTTGCCAAAGCTAAGTATATCACCTGTCTTGAGCGCCTCTAGCGTTGCCATCATATTCTTATTTGCTTGCTCGTATCTTACAGTAGCGTATGGGTTTACTTCCATTAGTGAGTGTCCAGCTCTTGAGGATACCGACTTTTCATCAGCACTCACAATTAATATATCATCATGGAATCTTTTAAATGATTTGTGAAGTTGACTATCAAAAGGTATTGCTTGAAGGTCGGTAGAGCCTTCTATATCACTATGTGTTCCCCAAATAGCGACCTCAGGAAAAACAGACCTTGCCGCACTTCCACTGCCCAATCTAGCGATATGAGATGCTTTATTCAAGAAGTCTGAAGCATCTGTAGGCCAGCCTGTCAATATTTTCTCGATACTACAAAAACACAACGCTAAAGCAGACATTGCTGACGCAGATGAGGCAATACCAGATGAGTGCGGAAAAGAATTACTGCTCTCGATCTTAAAGTCATAATCAAGCAAAAAGCTAAATTCTATGTGTAAGCTCTGTAGAAACGCAATAATTTTGTTAGCAAATGCTTCGTTTGGTGCTCCTTCGAAGTAGAAATCTATACTCACTTCACCATCTTTTTCAATTTTTTCCGTGAAACTCACCTTAGTATCTGTATGTGCAGCATCCAAAGTAAAACTTACCGATGGGTTACGAGGAAGTTGTATTCCGTGTTTTCCCCAATACTTAACGATAGCTATATTGGATGGACTACGCCAAGCAACACTTTGCTGTGTTGATGATAAAGATGAAAGTTGGTAGTTGATAGATCCAGTAGCCATGTCTTCGCTTTGATTGTTTTTCGAATATTATGTGGTATCAAAGGTATAACTTCTTACTAGAGACTTTGTTTTTTAGTCGATGTTCTATTTACAAACTTCATCAAGTATCTAAACAACAGATTGTTAGATCACTTAATTTCAACAGCAAGACTAAACTACTTAATTATTAAAATTAGACAAATCATTATTCTTTAGATATAAACAGAGCCAACGAAACAAAACCATTTCTATATCTTAGTGGCTGACAAACCCATACATGAATAGAGAACTAGAATTATTAGAAAAACTAGAGAAAGACCTTAGTCTCAAAAAACTACAAATCAAATCGCTTCTAACTATAACGCAAGCGATCAACGATAATGTATCTGGAGAAGGGCTGTTTAATATGTACAAATCGTTTCTTAGTTGGGAAATGGCTATCAACAAAATGGCACTATTCGTAATAGAAGATGAAGGGTGGCATTGTGCTACTTCAATAGGATTTGATACTGTTAGGCAAAATGAACTTATACCTCTGTTATTAGAACACAGTAGGCTACATACCATAAAAGAGGACGATGATATGAAGATGCATGACTTCGACATTGTCATACCCGTATTTCATAAAGATACACCCATCGCCTATGCTATAATCGGCGGTATCAAAGAGAAGGAAGATCTCTATAACCGCATACAATTCATTACAACGATCACCAACATTATAGCAGTAGCAATAGAAAATAAGCGCCTATTTAAGCGGCAACTAAAGCAAGAGAGATACAACCGTGAAATGGAGCTAGCAAGTGATGTGCAACATATGCTAATTCCTGAGGAAATGCCTAAAAGTAAATACTTTCAATTATCTAGTATATATCGACCTCACTTCAATGTTGGAGGTGATTATCTTGATTATATTCAGTTCAGTGAGCGTAAGTTTGCGATGTGTATTGCTGATATCTCTGGTAAGGGAGTTGCGGCTGCATTACTAATGGCCAACTTCCAAGCCATGATACAAAGTCTAATATTTCAATACAGAGACCTAGAGACGTTTGTGTTTGCACTCAATCAGTCCGTTCATCGAATTACAAAGGCAGATAAATTCATTACGTTTTTTATAGCTGAGATAGATACGGAGAAGCGAACCATGAAGTATATCAATGCTGGTCACTATCCACCCCTACTCTATATGGACGGTAAAATCAGAGAACTTAATCAAGGATGTACAGTAATCGGTGCTTTCGATAAGTTGCCAGAAATAAATGAAGAGATAATAGAATTGTCCGAAGATGCATTGATTCTTAGCTTTACCGACGGTTTAGTGGAATTACAAAACGATAAAATGGAATACTTTGGCGATGAAATGATAAGAAATTTTGTAGAATTGAATGGCATGGACGATCCAGAAACGTTTAATGATAAATTGATAGCAGAGATTGATAATTTCCGAGGAGAACAAAAGTTTAACGATGACATTGCTGTCTTGACATGTAAAATATTTTAAATGGGGCAAATAAAAATAAAAATCAAGACACGCATAATCAAAAGAATAGACGATCTAACAGATCAAGTTACAGAAAAAACTCCTCCGAGAAGACAAATACGTTATTCTGATTATTCGCAAATGTTTATATAATTACTTTAGTAAGAGTTACAGCCGATATATTATTTTCTCAGTTAATAAAATGTAAAACTCAAAAAATTATTGTCAAAACATAAATTTATCACGGAACGTAAGGTGCTTCTTAAACGTTAGTAAATAAAAATTATACCTTGATCGCTAAAGAACTCATATCTCAAACTATAGACTCACTTCGCACTTCTGATACAGGAGAAGAAACAATAGCGATGATGAGTATATACCATGTCAAACATCTTCCTATTGTCAATAATGAACAATTTCTCGGTATGATATCCGAAGAAGATATACTAGACAAGAACATGAACGAAGCTATAGGCTCATATAGGCTTAGCATGTTAAAACCTTATGCCCATCAGAATGATCACTTATTTGAAGTGATGAAACTAATGGCTGAAAACAAACTCACAGTAATACCAGTAGTAGACAATAGTAATAAATATCTAGGCCTTATCACTCAAGAAGATCTGATTGCTTTCTTTGCGATTAGTTTTTCGTTTGCTGAGTCTGGATCTATCCTTGTAATAGAAACTGATAAAATTAACTATTCCCTAGCAGAAATAGCTCGTATTGTCGAAGGAGAAGGTGGTTCTATTTTAGCGGCCTTCCTTACTCGCATGGAAGACAGTACCAAGGTACAGATTACGCTCAAATTAAATCAAATGAGTGTAGGACGTATAGTGGCCTCTCTGGAGAGGTTTGATTATAATATTAATGGAGCATTTACTGAAAATAAATACGAAGATATACTCAAGAATAGATATGATTCACTTATGAGCTATCTCAATGTATAGAATTTTTGTTGATAACAAATTCTGCATTCACATGCTCAGTCTTACTTTTATTAAGAGTTTTTTCTTTGGCCTAACAATTATAATTAGTGCTAATAATTTATCTGGGCAAACAGACTTCATAATAGTTAACAATATAACTTTTAAAGGCAATAAAAAAACAACTGATCGTGTCGTTAAATACGAAATGGCCATCGAAAAAGGTGATACGCTTACGCTTAAAGCACTCAATAAAATAATTATACTAGAAGAAAAAAGAATACTCAATACAAGACTGTTTACATTTGTAAAAATTAATATTAAAAACTGGGACCAAATCTCTAATAGACTTGATCTCGAGGTTAACCTTCAAGAAAATTGGTATATATACCCAGCCCCAATATTTGAACTTGCAGATAGAAGTTTTAACGTCTGGTGGAAAGAACAAAAAAGAAGTCTAAAAAGAGTAAATTATGGCGCCCGTATAGATCACCTCAATCTTACGGGTAACAAAGATAGACTAAAACTCAAGCTACAATTTGGCTATGTACGTAAATATGAGCTCAAATATGCATTTCCTTATCTCAAAGGTGGGTGGGGCCTATCAACGAATATCGTTTACTCTGAACAAAAAGAAATAGGCTATATAACCAGAGGTAATAAAACACTTTTCGAACAACTAGAAGATGAACGTATACTACTCAAAAGATTTAGAGCTAGTACCTCTTTAAGTAAACGTATAGGTTTAAGATTCTTTCAAGTAATTAGGTTCTCATATCACCAAAACGAAGTTGATGATTTCGTAGTACAGAACTTAAATTCAAATTATTTTTTATCTAATAACACTAATCTTAAATTTTTACAATTAGAATATGATGCAGATTATGACAAGCGTGTCTTCACCATATATCCTGAGGGAGGATATCGATTAAAAGTTAATATCAAAAAGGACGGCTTTGGTTTTGAAAGTGAATACAATAACCTTTCAATTGTCGGCTCAATAGAAAAATATTGGAAACTTTGGGAGACGCTCATCATCGAGACTAGGCTCAGAGGAAAAACCAATCTTATTAGAGACCGTATCCCCTTTTCCAACAATACTGGTCTTGGATATGGTGGAAATATCATTACAGGATATGAGCTTTATGTCATTGATGGCACAGATTACATCATTCATAAAAATGCACTTAAGCTATCAATATTAGACATCACAAAACGGTGGGATAAAATGATGCTTAGACAGTACAAGAAAGTATCTATTAAAGCGTGGTTACGTTGGAATATAGATTACGGATATGTCAACGAAAGGCATTCAACAGAAGGCAATCTATTAAACAATCAATGGCTATTTGGATATGGTCCTGCACTAGATGTACTTCTCTATAACACCTTTTCTTTTCAGCTCGAATATAGTTTCAACGAGATTGGTGACAAAGCTTTCTTTATAAAAAGTAGATTAAATTTTTAAAAACTACTTTTATTAATACTTGATGAAATATATTGAACCAAACCATACGATCATTCGTCTTTAATACATGACAACTCAAAAAGCATCATATCTACAGAATTTTATAGCGCTGAAATATTTGCCTAGATTCTTTAGGGCTGTATATAAGTCTAGCCCAAAAATGTTCGCCCTCAACGTAATTCTAAGACTAATCAAATCTATATTTCCAGTTGTTCTACTCTGGGTGGGAAAGGAGATTATAGATGAAGTAATAGCAATTGTCAATACTGGAGAATCTCAAGAGCTAAATAAGCTATATCTCTTAATCGCTATCGAATTTGGAATTGCTATTTTTAGTGATGTTTTCAATAGATTGATTGGTGCTACGGATACGCTGATGGGCAGCCTATATTCCAATGATTCATCAGTGGAACTCATACAAAAAACAGCTCGAGTAGACCTACAGTATCTCGAAGATTCAGAATTTTACGATAAACTAGAACGTGCACGCAGACAGACCGTAGGTAGAGTAAATCTTATGTCGAATTCTCTTGCGCAAGCGCAAGATTTTATTACAATTGTATCTCTTATCTCAGCATTGATATACTTCTACCCCATACTGATATTCCTATTAGTTATTTCTATCATACCCACCCTACTCAACGAACTCAAATTTTCTAGTTCTAATTATAAACTTACATCTCGTATGGCACCTGAGAGAAGGCAATTGGATTATATGAGAGTTATAGGCGCAAGCGATGTAACTGCCAAAGAGGTAAAGTTATTTGGACTGGCAGATTTTATAAGTAGGACATTCTCCACTACTGCTAACAAGTATTATCAATCGATCAAAAAGCTTACAATCAAACGTTCTGTTTGGGGCGCTATATTCAATATTATTGGTGTCATTGCCTACTACGGAGCATTTGTTTTTATTGTTCTCAAGGCCGTTGTGAGTCTAGTCACTATAGGAGAGTTAACATTTCTTGCTGGGTCATTTAATAAATTGCGAAATCAATTACAAGTGATGTTTACTAGATTTAGTAATATATCAGAAAGTGCCATGTATCTACATGACTATTTCGAATTTATAGATATGGAGTTCAATGATCAATCTAATTTTCAGCAATTACCTGTACCTGCTAAAATTGTTACTGGTATAAAATTTCAGAATGTAACATTTAGTTATCCCAATGGCCACATCCCAGTTTTTAATGGTCTTTCATTCGACCTACGCAAAGGCGAAAAATTAGCACTCGTAGGTGAAAATGGAAGTGGAAAAACAACATTAATAAAATTACTTCTCAGACTCTACGAACCAACTAGTGGATGCATACTATTGGATGGTGTAGATATTCGACATTACGAAAAAGAAGAGTATCAAAAATTATTTGGTGCTATATTTCAAGACTTTGTAAAATATTATCTCACTACACGAATCAATATAGCAGTTGGTAATATCGAGAATGTAGGTAACGATAAAAAAATTGAAGAAGCCGCAGAACTAAGTCTTGCTGACGAAGTGGTGAAAGATCTACTCAATGGATATGACCAAGAGCTAGGAAAGAGATTTAAAAAAGGAGCAGAATTATCAGGTGGACAATGGCAAAAAATAGCTCTGGCCAGAGCTTATATGTCAGAGGCTCCCATAATTATTCTGGACGAACCTACATCTGCCTTAGACGCTAGAGCCGAGTACGAAGTCTTCCAAAGATTTATAGGTTTGACCAAAGGTCGTACTAGTATCATCATCTCACACCGGTTTTCCACAGTGCGTATGGCAGATCGTATACTTGTACTTAATAATGGTGAAGTACTAGAACTTGGAACTCATGAAGAATTAATGGAAAATGGTAACCTGTATTCCGAATTATTCGAACTACAAGCGGAAGGGTATCAATAACTTATTTCCAAGATTGTACTTTCTCGCTATTGTTACTAACTATTAAAATGCCATTTGATAATATGATATCCTTGGCGTCTGCATTGGCATTCATTCCACTTTTTTTAGAAGATAATGCCTTGTAGTTACCTTTACCGTCATTGATAAGTATTGTACCTGTACCTGCATCATATCTCGTTGTCTCTACTTCGGTAGAATATAGATTGCCAACACTTATAATGTCTAAGTGATTATCCCCATTTACGTCTTTCACTACGAATCCATTAATCGGTGACATCTGTGCTTTTATTGGTAAAGACTTACTTTCCAATTTGCCTCCAAAATTTAATGCTATTACGCTTTTTAGAGATGTAGCCATAAGAGATTGTGCATCTTCTAAATCATATATTTCATCTATAGATGCATTGGCGTAATCTTCATATTTCTTAAACTTGTCGCTAACATATGGCACTTGCTGTGTAGAGCATTCCTTTCCTCTGACTGGGACTATTTTACCGTCGAAGTAACTTGCTAGTACTACGTCATACTTGCCATTATTGTCAAAGTCGTCTGAATACAATCTAAATGGTCTTTCTTTAGAGGCTTTGTACTTATTGTTAGTACCGATATTGCCAAATAGATAATCGTCATCGCCATCTGCATCCATGTCAGCTGCAGCTATACTAAAGTATAGTCCTGATTCAATGTTCGTTGTAGTTAATGAAAAGGTGCCACCGTTATTGATCATTACCTGAGGAGACATCCATTCACCTACAGTAAGTATATCTTTGTCACCATCTCCGTCGTAGTCACTAACGATAGCATCAGTAACCATTCCATATTTATTTAGAAAACTTGCTCTCTCTTCTGTCTGGTCTATATATTGCCCCCCTTTATTCATTAATATATGTGAACTAGGAGATTGAGGATATTTACCGGGCACTAATCTACTAAATACTACAAGGTCTTGATCGCCATCTGCATCTACATCAATAGCAATTGCCGTTGAACTACTTTCTTTTACTCTTGGAAGAGCTTTCGATTTCGTGTAAGACCCTTTACCATCATTGATATAAAGTCGATCCTGCAATTTGGCACTCCCAACTTTATATTCATTACCACCACTGCATACGTAGAGGTCTTGATCGCCATCATTATCGTAATCAAAAAATATGCTGCGCATATCTTCATGAAGCTTATCAGATTCAAAAACTGAAGTGGCCTTCTTAATATATTTTCCATTATTATAAATAAATAACTGTCCACTATACTCTGCAGATCCACCTATATACAAATCATCATCACCATCTC
>ERZ1039804.1605-NODE-1605-length-12556-cov-109.635389_pt1 | contig 12556 bp, 4 predicted proteins | sample MGYA00383089_ERZ1039804 | MGnify/ENA primary metagenome ERZ1039804 (study PRJEB29581, sample SAMEA5548359) | metagenome | biome: marine; feature: coastal; material: water | depth 1 m | study: Short-term variability in the microbial, nano- and picoplankton...
TTTCGTTTTCGCCTGTTTCTTTACAGTTGAAGTCTTCTATTTTAAAATACTTAAATTCACTCATAGTCCTAAGTCCTTTAAGGTTCCAACAAATATCTTGCTTTTGAATTCATTGCCCTTGTAGCTGCTTATCCAGTTTCTAAGCTTTGCGTACTCGTCAGGAAGAACAGAGTTGATTTGTTTTTCTAGCTTACTAAAATCGTATGTATCGGTAACGTAAACTTTATCACCTTCTACAGTTACACCTCCTCCGCCTACAGAAAATGCTGCTTCTTCTGTAGGTGTAATATCACCAGACTTCATACGGGCTTCTAAGTTGTCTCGCTTTCTTTGCTTTGAGCTACCAACCTGCGCTTTAACATTAGATTCTTTTAAGTTGTAATCGCCATAGTCAATGGTGCTTTTATTTTTCTTTAAAGCATTAGCGGCAGCAAAACCTAGAGCTTCAATAACTTGTGGGTTATAGTCGTCTTCTGTTTTATCGCCAGAAAGAGGATTAAAAAACGAAATAAGATTCTTAGCTACTTGAGTTCCTGAAGCATTATAAAAACCTTTTAAAGTGTCTACAAGACTTTCTTGGTCTTCTTCTTGCTCCTTAGTTTTTATTTCAACATCTTTAGGTTTAAACTTTATTATAGGTAGTTTTATTTCTTTAGGTTCTTCTGTAGCTCCTGTATTATTTTCTGTTACACGGCCTTTAGAACTAAAGTCAGAGTTTACCAACTTTCTTAAGGCTGAAAGTGTGCGACCTGTAGCAGTAGTAACAGATTCTTTAACGTCATCAAATGTTTCTGATGCTGTGCTTTGGACATTTTTAGAAACGTCTGACAATGTACTTAAAGCAGATTCTCCAGCCTCTGATATAGTGTTAGCTTGTTCTACTACAGAATCTTTTATATCGCTTGCTTTTTCAGAAAAACCTGTAAAGATGCTTTCTTTAGATTTCTCAATCTCTTGAATAGGCTCCGATTTTTTAATTTCTTCTGCTTGAGCTGTAAATATATCAGGAAGTTTGTCGCTAAGCTTTAGTTCTTGACCTTCAAAAATAACATTAATATTTTCAATTTCATTTATTCTAGCTATTTCTTCTAAAGGAATTCCTGTGTCAACAGAAATTTGACTTAGCGTGTCTCCGCCCTTAATAATGTATCCGCCTTCAGCAGCGCCATGCCTTGGGTCTTTAGGGTCAAATGTACGCGCAGTAGTAGATTTAAACTGTTCAGGTTTAAATAAAATATATGAATATGAACTTTGATTTACAAAACCTTGTTCTACTTCGTTATTATACTTAATAGAATCAAAACCTAAGTCTTCAATAAGGTCTCTAAACTCTGCATTTATTTGATTTCTTTTTAATTCTTGACGATAAAAGCCAACAATATCTGTAGCTTCACCTACTGGTGGGTCTAAAAATAAACCTTCAAATTCTTCAGAGCGTTGCCTAAGATTAGAAAGTTTAGACTCTTGCTTCTTGTTTAGCTTAACTCCCCTACGCGCAATCTCAGGCTCAAAGTATTCGTCCCAACCGCCTCCGGCTGTAAGAATTCTTTCTGCCTCCCATCCCGGAAGGTCTGTTTCAATAAGCAAAGGATTCCTAACATCAATGTAACCTGCGTTCATTGTGATGGGTTTTATTTTAAGAATTTCTTCTCGTCCTGCTGCTTCTTCACCAAAGTATCCATACTCGTCAATTGGAATATCATTTTCAACGCGAGTAGAGCTGGTCAAAACTGCTTCTTCTTCTTTTAATAAATCAGGATTTCCAAACATTTCGCCAGAGCGTTCACGAGTCAAAGACTTTGCATCTGCTTCTAGTTTTAAAGCTTCCTTAGCTTTAGTGTTAGGTAGCCCTCGAATAGCAATAGTTGTTGCCGCACCTTCAGTTCCTACATGAACACCTATTTCTCTAGAAAACCAGAAAGCAATGAAAGACTGAGCTTCTTGAAAGCTTGTCTCTGCTCGAAAAACCATGCTCTGTTCTATAGATTTTTCACGATATTTTTTAATTGCCGCCAGTCTTTCATCAGCACTTAAAAGTTCAGGATATTTATCGTCAATAGTATCTTTTAATTTAGGAGCTTTTATATTAGAGAAGTTAATGTCCCCCTCTGCTGCTAATTTAATAAGTACGTTTTCTGCTATCTTATCTCCGCCTACTTCTGACAAAGTATCCATTCTCATCCTAGCCGAACTAGAAATAAAATCATGTAAGTTATCAAGAGTAGCGTCATCAAATTTAATATTTTTAGCTTTTGCAACTTCTTCAGGAGTCACGTTAATTTTAACTTCATTATAAGCCTGTTTTAAAGAACGAACCATGTCAGGAACTGTGTGTTCAATAGTTCTTTCAGGGTCTACTTCGTTTCTGTTCTGCTGAATAGTTCTCAAAGCTTTACGATGTTCTTTGTTATATCCCATAGCTTTTTGAGCCTTAGCCCAGTTAGTAACTGCTTCATCTTGACTTGTGCTTTCAATAGCTTTTTTCCACTCAGGAAGTTTTTCAAGCTCCTCAATGCTTTTAACATCTTTTTTTATTTCACTATGAACCACAGCATCTACAAATTCAAGATGGTTTAAGTCATAAAAATTTAAAACGCCTTCTACTTCTAACTCTTCTAAGCCTTTCGATATTCTTGCAGAAGTTAAACCTAGAGTATCTTCATTAAAGTAATTGTCTGTAGCTTTAGATAAATTTTCAACTATTTCATCATTAAACTCGGCAGGTTTTTTAGAAACTATTTTAGGCCCTAGAGTCCCAAGCTTATTGCCCGTGAAGTCAGATGCTGCGTTTGTAATTGCTTTAGCTCCAACTTTAACAAGACCGCCTAATACAAAACCAGCAGGAACTGTGTCGTTATCAAACTCTGGGATTAGGCCACCAAAAACATCTTTTTGCGCTTTCCGCAAACTTCTACGATAGTGCGTAACATCTTTGTCGCCAAGTATTGTTTTGCCCATATAAGTTCCAGACAACAAGGGGACTTTGCTTCCAAGCGTAGGTATAATTCCCTGTTGAATTAAGTTTAAAGCATCTGAGCTTGCTGGTCCAAAAGGTAGAGTAGCGTAGGACAGGGCGCTGCCAGAATACTTGGCAGAAGTTCTAGCACGATTAAAACTATCAAGCAGTAAACCGTTACCACCCCAACGAGCTACAGAGTTATAAAGAATTTCATCTAAGTCTTTGCCTCTTTCACTTTCTCCATTAGTTCGCAGGTAGTTAGTCCAACGAGCCATGCCTGTCATAATTAAAGCAGCGGGGACAAGCTTAGCACTATTAGATACAGGAGCTTTAACTAAAGACTTTGCAGCTCCTTTAAGTACAGTGTTTGTAAACGCTGCCGGATAACTAAGCAGTTGAAATAATACAGCAGTTTTAGGATTAGAATAAAGTAAAGGCTTTAGGCCGGACATGGCAGTAGGCTGCAAAACTACAGAGTTTGTATAACGTGCAACGCCTCCTAAAACATCTGTTTTATAAAAAGGACTGTCAGTTTTAGCGCCTGCTTTATGCCAAGCAACTGCTTTTTTGTAATCAATCCCTAACTCCGCCAACTCGCCAGCTCTAACTGCCATGCTCTTGTCCATCTTGCGGCTACCATGCTCAGCAAGCTTAGCAATGTTGTCTGCAACCATGTGCTTTCCACTAGAAAAAGAAGTAGCTTGTACAAACTTAGTCCACTGGTCTAACATGTTTACACGAAAGAATTTGTTACTAGCATTTTGCAAGCGTTCATTTACTAAAGCATCTCCAGATAGCCTGTCACCCACTTGAGCCATTGCTTGGTCTATATGGATACTAAACTGCCTCATTTCAGACATAGCTTCTTTTACAGTCAGGCCATGATTAGTAACTAGTTTAGTTTCTAAGTCTTTAGTAACTCCCTTAAAAGATAATTCTATGGCTTCGCTTAGTCCTTTAGTTGTGTTACGAACACCAGACTTACCAAGATTTAGAAACACTTCTGTCAAACTAGAGACAGTTGCTAAGCCCAACATAGATACTCTATTTACAAAACTATAAGTATCTATAATGTCTTGAGCAGTCTTCCCGTATCGGTTTAAACCCTCGCCTGTAGCAGTGCGATAAAGCATTTCAAGTTGTTTTTCTTGTTTCTTGGTAAAGGTTTCCCCTTTTTCTTCTACTTCCCTACGGATTCGGTTTATGTAAAAGCCTTTAAATTGGTCAAAATTGTTTACCCCCAACACACGATGCTTAGCAATAGACTTGCCAGCCTGAAAAGTGTATGCGTGTAAAGAGCCTAAGATGTCATCATTTAAAAACTCTTGAAAGTCTGCATCATCTCCGAGGTCGTTTAGCTTTCGTTTAGATGAAAAGAAATAGCCGCCGCTTCCACCAGTGTCTACTTGATTCTGAACATCTAACATAGAATCTACAGTTCGTCGAGCATCACCTTTAGACATTTTTCCTTTAGATTGGAGCAAGTCCATTAAACCTTTTTTATTATTCTCAATTGCCGAACGACTCCACATGCGAGGTATATAGTTGTCAACTAAATCATCAATAACTTTAATTTTTTTAAGCTGTACACCCATATCAGAATACAGAGACTTAACGCCTACAGCCGCTGAGTTAATTGCTTTGTTTGTAGCTTCGTCAAAGTTTTTATGCTTTAAAACTTTTGAACTGCGAACAGACAACATGAGTGCTGCGTTCATGTCTTCGGCTAATGTGCCTTTAGCGGAGTTCATAGAAATGTCTTCAACAATAGCTCGGAAGCGGTCATTAAACTTACCCGTCACTTCGCGCTGTACTTCAGACAAATCTTTTTCTACAACTTTTTGCTGTGGCGTTAAAAGCTCAGAAGTAATACCGAACTCATGGCTTAATTTTTTTTGAAGTTGTGCTGCTGTACCTGAAAGTTTAACAATAGGTGATAACACACCTGCAGCTTTACCAAAAAAGTTTCCGCTTAAGTCAGATGCAATAGTGTGCAATCCTTGCTTAACTCTGTTAGTTACTCCTTCTGACGTTTCTTCTGAATCTGCAGCAGCCCTGATAACACGTAATATTTCCTCGTTTGTTTTTTCACCACCGCCTAAATCGTCTGCAAACTTTTTAGCTGCTGATTCCATCGACTTACGCCACTCCGAACGAGCAGAGTCTAAATCACTTGTAGCTTTTTTAGATGCTGATTCCATTGAGTTACGCCACTCCAAACGAGCAGAGTCTAAATTACGTGTAACCGCATCTACTAGTAAAGAACCAGACTCAGGAATAAACTCGCCATCAATCGCTTCATCGTACAGTGCCGCACCAACCTCTACGGGCTGTTGTTTTTGAGGGTCTGTAGCATCTCTAAAGTATTTGTTACTAATTTTAGAACCTATAGAGTACAAGCCCATGCCTGCTAAGCTACCTACAGCGGCTCCTGAAGCAGTCTCCAGCATGTTATATTCTTCTTTTTGACCTATTGCTAAATCAAGTTCTTGAGCTACGTGTACGCCTGCACCGCCATAGATGGAGCCAATGCCTGCGGCAGCCTTATAAGGATTAGAGGTATTGGCCGCTTTAGTAGCTTTTATAGCGTTAGCTAAAACACTTCTTGCTCCTTTCTGTGCTACTTTACGTGCGCCTACGCCTGCAACAGAGGAAGCTCCTAGAGTTGCGGGAGCAGCAAAAAGACTTCCAAGAACTCCAATTGTTTCAGGATTGAATAAAACGTCTGCGCCGTAGTCACCTACAGCAGATGCCCATTCTCCAGCGCCTGAAAGCTCAGCAGAATTAAACCTATCCTGCATAAGTCTGTAGGCTTCTTTAACATCTTCTGGAGCATCTTTAAGTATGTGAGCCTTGTTTAACGGCGAACCTATTCGAGCAACATCATCTCTCATAAACTCAGGAATATCTGTTTGCTTTCCAATAGTAGCTTGGTCAATTAAAGCTGAACCTAGTCCACGATGCTCAGACAAGTAATCCGTAACTTTATCAAAGGCTACTTGAACTGAAGCGTCTTGTTCAAAGTCAGTTATTGAATAGTTTTTAGGTGTAAAAGATTTATCTGCATTTAATTTTTCAGCTTCTGTTAAATATGCAGAAGGAGCATTTATTTCATCAAGATAAGCACTAAAAAGTTTTGACATTAAATATTATCCTTTAAATTAATCTTCACTAGAGCCATATTTATTTATATAGTCAGCGTACAAGTCGTTTAAATATTCTTGAGAACGAGTAATTCCAAAACTAGTGTTTTTTCCTTGTCGCTTAGTCATCTCCGTGTTGCTTTGCAACTTCTTTTGAGCTTTTAAAATTTTCTTATATTCTTCTGCTTGCTCACCGTAAATTCTTTTATATTCTTGTACATCCTCTTTACTAGAAAAAGAAGGCAGCGGAGGAGGTATAGGCATAGAGCTTATTAATTCACCCGTTACTTTAACCTTGTCTTTAACTACAACTTCAGTTTCAGTTTCAGTATTCCCGCTTGCTTCCGTTTGGAAAAGCTTCTTGTATTCAGCAATTAAAATGTTGCCGTCTACTTCAATACCTTGGTCTATAACAGACTTAATAGTTTGGTGTAACTGTCCAAATAAAGCGCCTGTTTTACCTTCAAAATAATTATTAGCTTGTAACTTGTCGTCAATAGCTTTCCGTCCGGGAATCGTTTCAGTACGATAAGCTTGATAAAGATTTGATAAATTAGGAGCATTCCCTAATTCAGATATTGCATCGCCATTGTTCATTTTTCCGCCGTCAATTGCACTTTCAATAGCAAACATAGTATGATAAGGATTTGCAAGTCCTGCATCAGCTAACGCTCGATTCTCATTTTTTTCAATATATGCTCCAGCTATCATCTCTCCAGCAATTGACATTGCTTCTGCGCCTGTTGCCCAGCCTTCGGTTTTTGCACGATAGATAATTGCACCAGCTTTTGAATGAGCTGTTTCATTTAAAGACAGCATCATTTTTTCACCTGCATCAGTTGTGCTACGGTGTCCTGCCTCCGTAATAATATTTTCGAAAGCTTCGGTAAGTTGTCCACTTCTTTCGCCTCCGATGCCCATTAAAGCTTTTTTACCTGCGTCTAAATATGTTTTATTTGGAGCTTTAGCAATCTGAGAAGATAGAAGACTAAACTCTTTCTTTTTTGTAGCTGTTTCTGAAGTATCAAAATTAAAGTTACCGTTTGAATCCGCTGAAATCATTGTAATACTTTTTATGCTTCCGTCTGTATTATATGTCGTCATTGGGATTACATAATCTTTACCACCAAAATCATTTTCTACTGCTTGTGGAGTACCATATGTAGGAGGTTTACTTTTTAAATCTACACCTTCTAATAAACCCTGCTCAGTAATAAATGCAGCAAGTCCTGAGTCACCTGTAGATTTATAAGCACTTTCATATTGAGTCAACCTATCTGAAGATTCTAAAAGTTTTAAAGTAGAATTATGTAAGTCTGATTTAAGAAGCCCTGTACTTCTGCCAACTAAACTAGCTATTCCGCCAATTAAACTTTCACCTTTATGCTTTTTAACTTTATTAATATATGCGTCTTTTTCACCACCGCCAAGAGATAAGAATTCTTGAGTTAATTTTAAGCCGCCTTGATTTTCTTTGTATAGTTCTTCTGCCCAGCTATTAGTAAGCTGTTGCTTCAGTAAATTAAATTCATTTTGATTATATGTTCCCTCAGCATAAAGACCTTTTAAATAATTATCAACTTCTGGGCTTGATTGGCTTCTCCAATAAGCCATTTCTCCGCCAGTAAAAGCTTTAGAGTTTTTATCGTGGTTGGTATAGAATAAGCTTGTATTAAGAGCATTCGTAGTTTTTAGCTTATTAGCTAAGTTTTCTTCGTTGTTTAGAAGTTGAGCTTGCTTTTGAGAGTATATGTCATCAGCAACGCTCATGCCTATATTAACAGCCAAGCTTTTCCATTGGTCTTTTTTAGCTTCTTTCTTAGCTTGACTTCTAAGCTTATCGTTTCTGTCACGAATATTTGCTAAAAGACTTTCGCCGTATGCAATTGAATCTTGAGCCATGTTTACTGTCCTTCAGGTTGTGCCATAAGGCTAGGTTGTTCTGGAGCTTTTTGCATCTCTGGTTCTTCAGGAGCTTCTTGCATTTGAGGTTCTTCGGGAGAACTAGGGTTTAAAAGACTGCTTACAGTTGGAAGGCTTTTCATTTCTTGAGCCATGTCTTCTGTAATAAATCCTTGCGGAAGTTGAGAGTTTTTAAGTTTTTCTAAAAGTTCTTCTTCCACCTCTACGCCGAAAAGACTTCTTTCGTCTTCTCCGTCATCTTCCCCATCAATTCTTATGTCAAGGTCTAAACGCTCAGCAAGCGCAATAATCATATAAGCAAGTGGCTCAGCAAGCATCATCATTAAATCAGGATTCCACTTTCCTGAATTAAAACCTCCAAACAACATTACTTCCACGATGTTCATTACTGGAACACCTTTTGAAACACCTGTCATTAAAGCAACATATGTTTCGTCTTCAGTAACTGTGTCCCAAAGATACATTGTAGCTTCATGTACGTTTGTATACTCTGGCGGCCTTTCATAAGGCGCAGGATTTTCGGGGTTAGTTGTCAGTGACTGTCCGGGAATTGGTCTGCCCATCTTGGACACTTCTTTCATGTATACTTGTTCGTCCATTATCCTCGACCTCCTAAACTCTGTCGAAATTGCTCCGCCCATATATTAGCACCAGCGCCAAAAGAAAGCTGTTGGAAGATGTCTGCTCCTCCAAACTGTATCTGCATAGCTCTATCGTTTATTTCGGCTGAGTCGTAAGGGGCTGTGTAAGCCTGTCCAAAATCAGCAATGTCTGCGTAATATACTGTAGCGCCTTCTGGCTTACCCATAGCTGCTCTTTGTGCTAAGGCTTGTGTTAATTGCCCAGAGAACCTATCTGATGCCGTAGCAATAGGGTCTTCACCAAAAATAGTAGTCATGGGCTTATCTTTAAAGTCTTTAAATCCTTCTTTAACTTGAGTTTTTGCGTTACCAAGGAGTTGTTCTATGTAGCTTTTTTTGCTATTTTCTACTAACTCTGTTGTCTTTTCTTTTAAGAGGCTTTTACTAGCTGACGACATCTCGTTGTCAAATGCTGTTTTATTAAACCCTGAAGCATCTATATTTTGAGCTGAGGCAGTGTCATACGCTGTTCTATTAAATCCTGTAGGGTCTATGTTTTGTATATCTTGTTTAGATAATATACTTTTTGTGGTATCTGGAAATCTATATCCATCTTTTACAGGCCCTGCGGTTGGCCCTGCACTTGCTCCTGTCTCGGCCGTACCTTTACTCACAGCTTCTGTATATGCTTTTGTTGCGTCTTGTTGTGGGTTTATCTTTTTATCAAAAGCTCCAGTCACTAAGTCTACATTCCCAACAAACTTTTCTTGTACTGTAGACCATGCGCTTTTACTAACCATCTTACCGTCTACCATCACGTTAGATTTTGTAAAGAAATTATCAGACGCTGAGCTTAAAGACGGCATTATTTTTTCCATTCCGGGAATTTTCTTTAACGCAGTTTTAGAAAACTCAGAAACAAAACTTCCTATTCCATCAGTAATTGTTCTAAACGCAGAGTGTCCTGCTTTTGCAAACTTTGCTCCGGCTTCTAAAAGTTTACCAGCCCCTTGTGCGAGCTTGCCGCCTTGAGCTAAAGCGCCTGTAACTTTACTAAACACTCCTCCTGCGGCACTTCCCAGCTTTGAAAACATTCCGGCCATCATACCTCCAATCGGAGTAAACATAAGGGCTAACTGGCCTACAATTCCAATCTTGTTCATAAACTTTCCGAACTTCTTAAACGCAGACTTAATTCCTTTGCCTATGCTCTTAAAGCCTTTCTTTACTGATTTGAATATCTTTTTAAAAAATCCCATGTTTTTCTCCTTAACCTACTGAGCCTAGTACCGCTTCTAGCGTATTAATAAAAGATGAAGTTTTGCCTACGTCTTTGAATACAGCCTCATTGCCAATAGCTGTCGCAATCATCTGAGCCTTTCTTTGTTGTTCATTCTCATAATTTTGACGAACGTAAGCTGCTTCATCGCGTAGCTGCTGCCACAACTGAGTTTGTTCTTGAGCAGACATGTTGTAAGCAATCTGAGCATTCTGTTGATTAGCTGCATTCTGAGCTGCTGTATCCTGAAGATTAGCCTGCCTACGCCACTGAGTATTGGACTGTTCCACAGCTTGAGCGTTTGCCGCATTCCACTGGTCTCGCTGAAAGTCCGATTGCTCGTTAAACTTCTTAACATCTACAGACATTTGTTCGTTGAACTGCTGAGCTTGTAAGTCGTTACCTGCCTGAATAGCCTCCATTCTGTTAGCTTCCGAGGCATTGAACTGCGACTGAGCTGCGGCGGCTGATGAGTTATACTGCTCTACCTGAACATTTAGACTAGCCATAAACTGGTCTGCTTGTTGTTGGCTTGCCGCAGCAAACTGGCTGGCTGCGTTCTGCGCTGCTTGGTCACTCAACATAGCCTGTTGATTGTTTTGCGAACGTAACATGTTGGCTTGTTGCTCGTTGCTTAGGTTAGTCATGTCTAGCTGAAGAAAAGCCTGTGCGTTCTGAGCCGCAAGCTTAGTATTCTTATCTAGATTAGCTAAGTCTAAAGAAGCTAAAGCCGTAGCATTTTGCATCGCAGCTTGTTGCTCAGCATTGAAATCAGTGATAGTCATAGTTTGCATAAACTTACTATTAGCTATCTGAACTTGCTGGTCAGCATTAAACTGTGTTAAGTCAATATTAGCAACCATTGAAGCATTTTGAACTGCTCTTTGCTGGTCAACACTTAACTGTGCAAGATTTAACGACTCTGCAATCTTAGCGGAAGTTAAGTTTGTTTGCATCCTAGTGTTTAAATTAGCAAGCTCTATCTTCTCGTCGTTAGACATAACTTCAGATTGTTGCTGATTCTTTGAAGTTAAGTTAGCTAACTCCATCTGCTGCCTGTTGCTTAGGTTTGCAAGCTCCATTTGCTGAACAAACCCTGCATTCTTAGCCATGAAGTCTGCCGCAGTTTGAAACTGAACCATTCTTGCTTGTTGCTCTGCTGACATGTTCTCAGACTCAGTAGCGTTCATGTACTGCATCTCTGCAAGTTCAATCTGCTGCTCGTTGCCTAAGTTCTGCGCTCGCATTGCGGCATCGTTCTGAGCATCTGTCTTAGCTCTTTCTTGGCGATTAGCTAAGTTCTGAGTTCGTGTTTGCTGCTGGAACTGCGCTGAAGTCATTACAGAATCTTGAGTAAACTGACTCTGAAGCGTCTTCATCTGCTGAGACATTTGAGCTGTTTGAGACTCTGACGTTTGTTGGTTAGCTAAGTTAGCCAAACGCATCTGCATGCTTTGCGTGGACTGAGTTATGTTAGCTTGCTGTTCGTTACTTAGATTTTGAGCTGCTCTAGCTTGAAGGGCTTGAGCGTTGCTCTGAGCCATTGGCATTGCAGACTGAATAATAGAATTAAACAGCGCATCTCGTCCTACAGAAGAAGCAGTTAAACCTCTTCGAGTCATCATGTCGTTGACTTGCTGAACAGCGGGTCTAGCCCACATTGGGATTTCACCGTCTTCCATACCGCCCAACAGACTTTCCATCTGTGAAGATACTAAAGCTTCTGTGGGTAATGCTGCCACGGCTGCTTGAACTTCAACAGGCTCTGAGTCTATCTGAGCTGTTACAGTTGCAGGGTCTTCCACAATAGCTGCTGTAATGTTTGGCGGTAGTTCACCTACAACCTCTATCATCTTAGCTGCTGTGCTTTTTGCTGCTGTGCCTTTAACCGTCCTGCGAGAAGCTGCATCAAATCCTGCCGCATCCATAATCTTAGCGGCTCGGCCTACATCAACATCCTGCCCTAAAATTAGCTTTCGGTCTGATTCTTCAGCTTCTTTTGTAAGAGATACTTCTGCAAGCTCTCCAGTAACACTAGGAACATAAGCGGCTCTCTGAGCTTTTAACTTACGGGCATCTTCTTGCAAAGCTGCTTTTTCTTGTGCGGGGTCTCTTTTAGCTGCAACTGCACGTTCAGTAAGCGTAGCATCGTCTAACTCTGCAAGAGCTTCAGGTCTTAAGTCATCAAGTCTAGCAGCTTCTACATCAGCACCCTTGCCTAAAAGCTTAGCACCATAAGAGCCACCCTTTACGGTTTTTGGAGCATTGACTTTTATAATGTCGTCTTGCTTAGCAACGTCCATTTGTGTAGAGGTTACTTCATCTGTAGTTATTTTTTCAGCGTCATCAAGTTTTTGAATATCCGAAGCTTTTGTTACTGTTCCTTCAGGGGCGACTGTTTTAGTTGTGTCAATTTCTAAATTGTTAGCGGCTTCAAGACCTTTTTTAAAATCTGAGTCCATTAACCAACTAGGCATTTCAGGGGTGTCTTTTCCAGCTTCACTAGCTGCGAAAGCTTTTGCTGCCCACTCTCTAGCCTCTGCTTTTTGAGTCTCGTCCCACTCAGGATATTGAGCAACATACTCGTCAGCCCTTTGCTCACCTTCCGGCACAGCTTTAAGCACAGACTCTGCTTCCATTTCTACAGCAGTATACTCAGGGTTTCTTTGAG
>ERZ1039804.1606-NODE-1606-length-12554-cov-6.744540_pt1 | contig 12554 bp, 6 predicted proteins | sample MGYA00383089_ERZ1039804 | MGnify/ENA primary metagenome ERZ1039804 (study PRJEB29581, sample SAMEA5548359) | metagenome | biome: marine; feature: coastal; material: water | depth 1 m | study: Short-term variability in the microbial, nano- and picoplankton...
AAAGCCAAAGTTGTTATTAATGAAGGGGGATATTAAAGATGCTAGAACGAACCTACCCATTTTGGCTAGTTTTAAAGTGTTGTCTCTAAATAAAAGTGATACTATTTTAACGGGCGAATCTCTAGAGGACAAAGGGTATAAAATAACACTACCGATAAAAAAGCAATACCATTTAACTTTTGATGCCCCTGGTTATTTAACCAAAGAAATTACAGTTGATGCTTCGCAGCTCAAGAGTTTTTCGGAAAACGACTTAAAGTTGTCATTAGTGCCGGATGTGGATTACAAGTTTACAGGTTTTTTGTACCACGCCGAAGAATCTCGCAAAGTGGATGGCTTACTTGAGATTAAAAATAAGTCTACAGGTGAGATAATTGATAGTGTAAACGTTTTGGCAGAAACTGGATTTACACTTGATTTACCACTGGGAGTTGAATATGAAATCACAGCATCCAGCCCTGGTTTATTGGAAGACTTTTACACATTAAACCCTCAAAATGAAAAAGACTTTGAAAAGGTGAAAGACTTTTCGATGCATTGTATGGATTGTGCTTTTGAATTGGAGGATATTCTTTTTGTTTATAATAAAGCAGAGCTTTTACCCGAGTCTTTTTCTAAGCTAGAAAAAGTATTAAAAATAATGTTAATACGCCCTGATTTAAAAGTAGAAATATCGGCTCATACGGATGCCATTGGTTCTGATGCTTACAATAAAATCTTATCTCAAAAAAGAGCTGACTTTATTGTAAATACGCTTGTGTTTTTTGGTATTCCAGAAAACCAACTTATTCCAGTGGGTTACGGAGAGGAAAAAATTAGAAATCAATGTAAAAATGGAGTCGAGTGTTCTAACGAGGAAAATGAGTACAATCGTAGGGTAGAGTTTAAAATTTTGTAAGAGATATAATATACTTGAAAAGCCTTTAAAAAAAAGCAATAGACATGAAAGTAAATAAATACTTAAAATCAGTAATCGTAACCATTGTTTTGGTTACTTTAAATCATAATTCTACTGCACAATGTGCGAACACGCATAATATTTACTCCTTTGAATACGATGGAAGAACGTATGAAGTGATTAAGGAAAATAAAACATGGATTGAGGCTGTTGCTTGTGCTGTTGAGAGAGGCGGTAAATTAGCAGAGATTAATGATGTTAATGAGCAAAATGAAATTCAAACACAGGTGATTTTAAATGCTGGGATAAATACTGCTAATACAGTTGCTCCTGATGGTGGTGGCGGTGCATATATTTGGCTAGGTGGAAATGATATTACAAGTGAAGGGGATTGGATTTGGAATGGTAATAACGACGCAAGTGGAACTCAGTTTTGGAATGGTAACAAAACAGGAGGTTCGGTAGCCGATTATTATGAAAACTGGGGAAGCTTAGGACTTTGTCCTATTTGCCCTCCAATACAAAATGAACCTGATAATTATAATGATAACCAAAATGGCTTAGGATTATCTTTAAATGGCTGGCCTTTAGGTAAAAGTGGACAATGGAATGATGTTAACCACTCAAATAAACTATATTATGTTGTTGAATATTCTGCAATAACAAAAATAACAACTACTCAAAAACTTAAAGAATTTGATGTTTTTCCAAATCCCGCGAACACCATTTTAACAATTACGGGTTTAGAAGGGAATGTTAAATTAACCCTTTCAAATGTTACCGGTAATCAGGTTTATACAGTTTTATCCAATTCAGAAACATTAACTATCGATGTTAGAAACTGGCTTAAGGGAGTTTATTTTTTAACTGTAAAGGATGATTCAGGGTTTATTGGTAAAACTAAAAAAGTCGTAATTACAGATTAGTTTAAATTAATTCAGCTAACTAAACTTAAGAATAAAGCGGGGACGTTAAATTTTACTGATTTATAGGTTGAGAATCCTTAGTTATTTTGAAGTGGTTAAGTTTCCTAAAATTAAATACAGCCTACAGGTTTTATGCTTTTACTTTTTTTGTTGAGCTGATATGCTAGTCTTAAGTTTTTTTGTTTTGGTTTTTATTCGGTTGGTTTGACGTATTGATTGAAGGTAATTGTTATTTATCCTTTTTTCAAGTATAAAATTAAAAATGACTAATGCTTGTATAAATATTCAAGACACAAAAAAAGCTTCACTTTTAAAGTGAAGCTTTCGAATTGAAACGTCGTGTTTCTTTGTGATCGCGCTAGGACTCGAACCTAGGACCGTCTGCTTAGAAGGCAGATGCTCTATCCAGCTGAGCTACGCAACCTAACCATAACTGGTTGCAAAGATAGGCCTTTTTAGGGATTATCCAACCAAATGATAATTTATTTTGAATTTAGCTTTTACCTTTATTGAAATAGCTTGTTTTCAGTTAGGTATAACTTATTAGTGGTTTTTCTTTTTAACTTTAAGACAATGCGAATTTCACTTTTAATCTACTTATTTATTGTGACCGCTTTTGGCTTTTCTCAAAGTCAGTTTGAGTTTGTGTCCAACGGTGGACAATGGAATCCATTGGCTTTATATAAAGCGGATGTTCCATCGGGAGCTGTGTTTTTAAAGGAAAACGGATTAAAGTATTCTTTTTACGATGCGGCGTTTTTTCACAATATGCACGAAGGGCAAGATCCAGGAGATCGACTTCATTTTCATGCTTTTGAAATTAATTTTGTGGACGCTTTAAAACCCAAATGTGTTCTAAATGATTTACAAGAAGGAACGATTAATTATTACTTAGGGCAAGACGAATCAAAATGGGCAAGTGGATTAAAGGCAGGTAAAGAAGTAGTATATAAAGACATTTATAAAAATATTGATTTCAGAATTTATAATAAGGCAGGTGATTTAAAGTATGATTTTATTGTAAAACCAGGAGGGAAGGTATCTGATATTAAGTTGTCTATAAAAGGATTAGATCAATTGTTTATTAAAAATGAACAGTTAAATATGATAACTTCTTTAGGTACTTTAATTGATGAAAAGCCGCTAACGTTTTCGAGAAAATCAGGAATTATAAAATCTAAATACGTTTTAGAAGGTGACCAAGTAAGTTTTTGGGTTGCTGATTACGATCCAAACGAAACTATTGTAATTGATCCTGTTTTAATGTTTTCAACCTATTCAGGATCGGTAGCGAATAATTTTGGATATACTGCCACTTATGATGAGAAAGGTTACTTATACGCTGGGGGTTCGGTATTTAACCAAGGATATCCTACTACTGTAGGCGCTTTTGACGTTACTTTTAATTCTTACGCTGTAACGGAGGGGTGGGGGAATTTTAGTGGTTGGTATTGGGGGATTTCGGATATCGGAATTACTAAATATAATTTGAATGGAACAGCACGAATTTACTCCACTTATATTGGTGGAGGATGGTGTGAGGCTCCACATAGTTTGGTTGTGAATAACAGAGATGAATTATTTGTTTTAGGTTCAACAAGTTCTTTAGATTATCCTGTTTCGGGGACTGCTTTTGATGCCTCTTTTGGAGGCGGTTCAGAGGTGAATTTGGCGCGTGGAGTTTTTGTTAATTATACTCAAGGATCTGATATTATTCTTTCTAGACTAAGTGCCGACGGATCGGCTTTGTTATCTTCTACTTTTGTAGGGGGGGATGAAAATGATGGTTTAAATACAAATATTGATTTGATTGCCAATTATGCGGATCAAATGAGGGGAGAAATTATTTTAGATGAAAATCAAAACATCATCGTAGGTTCGTCTACCAGCTCTTTGAATTTCCCAATCACTCTTTCTGGTTATCAAAATGTATATGGTGGAGGAGAGCAGGATGGAGTTGTGTTTAAAATGAATGAGGATTTATCTACTATGATTTGGAGTTCTTATGTTGGAGGAAGTGGCGCGGATGGTATTTACAGTGTTATTCAAAGTGCAGATAATTCTATTTATTTTGCGGGAGGAACCAATTCTACTAATTTTAATTTTGGAACTTCAGCTTATCAATCCAATTACCAGGGCGGAATTACAGATGGTTTTTATTGCAATTTTTCATCGGATGGTAATGCACTCATTAAAGGCAGTTATTTTGGGAGTGACCAGTACGATCAAATTTATTTTATTCGAGAGGATAAAATGGGTAATATTTATACTTATGGGCAATCGGATAAGTTTGGATCGTATTGGATTAAAAACGCAGCTTATAACACACCGAATAGTGGACAGTTTATTTCCAAATTTTCAGCTGATCAATCTTTTTTAGATTGGAGTACAACGTTTGGTTCGGGCGATTCTAAAATTAATATTAGCCCAACGGCTTTTATGGTTGATTTATGCAATAAAGTTTATTTGTCAGGTTGGGGTTCACCAAGTTCAGGTTACGATCAAATAGGAGGAAATATTGCCAATGGAACACTAGGGATGGAAGTGACACCGGATGCTTTTAAGCCAACTACAGATAACAGTGATTTTTATTTAATGGTTTTAGAAGACGATGCTTCAAGCTTATTTTACGCTTCGTTTTTTGGAGGAGACTTAAGTAACGAGCATGTAGACGGTGGTACCAGTAGGTTTGATTCCAAAGGAGTAATGTATCAATCGGTTTGTGCAGGTTGTGGCGGAAATGATGATTTTCCTATTTTCCCGCCCAATGTAGTTGGTCCAAGTAACGAAGGTGTTTTTATTGATTTTAATGGGAATGAATATCCTTACGGTTGCAATAATGGTGTGTTTAAGTTTGATTTTGGTATTCCCAACATTATTGCTGATTTTAACAATCCTCTAATTATTTGCGCACCAGGTTCAATTGATTTTAAAGACAATAGTAAAACCCAAGCAAGCACGACTTGGCTTTGGGATTTTGGAGACGGTAGCATGAGTAACGATACAAATCCATCGCATGTTTATACAACTGCAGGGACTTATGTTGTGAAATTGGTATTGAAAGACCCTACGGCTTGTAATTTAAAAGATAGTATTTCCAAAACGATTACGATTATGGGTGGGAATGTTTTTGATAAAGGAATTGATTCGGTTTGTATGAATACGAATTTACAAATTGGGTTGTCGCCAATTGCGGATACCTCAATTTCTTATTTGTGGATTCCCTCGATAGGTTTAAGTCGAAACGATATTTCCAACCCAGTAGCACTTGTTAACTCCAATATTGATTATCGTTTAATTATTCAACATACCGGTTGTGCAGATACGTTAAAACAATCCTTATTTCCATTAAAATCTCCTTATCGTATTGCCGACACAGTTGGGTGTAGAAATTTAAACACCAAGTTAGAGTTTGAAGGATATGGAGCTTATCATAAATTTTTATGGAGTTCTACAGTCTTTTTCACCGATACGTTGAATGCTGATTTGAGAGAGAGTGATTTAGATGTATTAACCAATAACAAGAATACAACTTATCATATTAGATCGGAGGATTTGTTTGGCTGTTTAATCCAAGATTCTTTATCCTTAGTCCCTGTTGGGTTTACCAGTTTGAATACAGATACGATTGTGTGTAAAAGAGATACTTTGGTTTTAGCGGATACAACAAATGCGCATTATGTTAAATCGTTTAGTTGGAATCCAATATCATTTGTTGAAACTGTAAACAATGATTCGGCTTGGGTTATTGCAACAGAAAGTATTGATTACAGTTTGTATAAAAATTACGGATTAGGTTGTCCAGATACGGCTGTTTTCCCAGTGATTGTTCCATTTCAAGAGCCTCATCCAATTCTCGATACTTTACTTTGTAATCAATACACACCACTAACGCTTGTAGGTGATTCGTCGAGTTATTTTACCAATGTGGTTTGGTATGCTGAAAACGATGAAACAATTGGCTCAACTTACCAATTAAATACCTTGTTTGAAATAGGGGTAGAAGAAGTAACCGTTGAGTATACAAGCTTATATAACTGTATTTATCGTGATTCATTCGAGGTGAATAATGTTTCTTTCTCAATTGCAACAAATTCAGATTCTATTATTTGTTCGTCGTTGGTTACAGATGCCAAAATTGAAAACTATGCATTGGATCGGTTTGACACTCTTTTATGGCAACCTTTTCCTTTGATTATTGGAGACTCTTCGGTGTTACAGGTGCAATTTTTAGCGGATAATGATGTGAATAAAATTTGGGTTTATGGTGTAGATACAAACGGTTGTAAGGATGCTGATACGGTGATTGTTTTAAATTTAACGGTGGTTGGTACTGATTTGCCGAATGTTGCAATTTGTGCAGGCGATTCGATTCAAATTGGGGTTGATTTTGACCAATTTGGATCGGGGCTTTTTCAATGGATTCCTACTGATTTTGTATCTGACCCAACCATTCCGAATCCTTACGTTTGGCCAGGTGATACTTCTATTTATGGTTTGGTTGTAAACAACGGAAATTGCGTGGATACTTTTTATCAAACAATCTCAGTTTCGGAAGTAAGTTTAAAAGCTTTTGGCGATACTTCTGTGTGTAATTATGATGGTTTATTTACAGTTGGAAGTTATGCTAAACAAGGTTTAAGTCAGGTTTGGAGTTTGAATGAATCTTTTATGGATACGCTATTGAGCGGAATTAACGAAGGAGAATTAAGTACAGATGTAGAAATAGGCAGTACATGGTTGTTCACCAAAGTTTACGATGAGTTGGGTTGTTCGGCTATCGATTCTGTTTTAATCGAACGATATTCTTATGATATAGAATACGAAAGAGATTACACGTTGTGTTTAAATGATACAGTTGAAGTAATGCCTATTGGTTATTTAGATTACGACTCTGTTACTTTTAAATGGAGCCCGGAAGAACTTTTAACATCGGGAGCAAACGGTACGAATGTTTGGATTTCGCCTGATCCTGGTAATCATTTATTAACTGTCGTTTCAACGAGTGAACACAATTGCATCGACTATGATACAATTGAAGTTACAGTTGCTAAGTTTGACACATCAAGTGTTTTAATCACCACAACCTCAGATACCTTAATTACTGGAGAAACAGCTCTTTTAATGGCTTATCCTAATGGATTGGAATATGTTTGGCAACCAGCTACAAGTGTTATTAATCAAACGAATAACACTGCTGAGGTAGGAATTGTGAAAACGACGGAGTTTACGGTTCAATTAACGGATTCGGTTGTGAAGGAATGTTTTAGGAGTGAACGCGTTAACATAATTTTTATCGACGCCAATTGTGAGGAACCTTACATTTTTGTTCCAAATGCTTTTACGCCAAATGGAGACGGTGAAAATGATGTATTGTTTGTGCGTGGAAGAAATATTACAGATTTGTATTTTGCGATTTTTAATAGATGGGGAGAAAGAGTTTTTGAAACAGAAGACCAGTCCGTCGGGTGGGATGGTTTTTATAAGAGTATGAGCTCAGATCCTGCTGTTTTTGATTATTACCTGAAATTTAAATGTGACGGAGGCAGAGAACATTTTATTAAAGGAAATGTTACTGTAATTAGATAGCTGCATAGATTTTTAAAAAACATCAAGCTATAAATTCATCTTCAAAATATACAAATAAAGGAGATTAATTTAACGAAGGAGAGTGCGCAAATTTTCCGAAAAATGAAAATTCATTATTTGGTACTTCAATGGTTTTATTCCAAAGGTTTTTTGTTTGACTTTTAAATAAATAGTTGGGATTAAAATCATTTATTAGCCAGGAGTTCTTTTCGAACTCACTTTCCAATTGATTGATTTCCCAGCCAGAATAGCCTACAAAAAACTTAATGTTTTTTTGTGTTAACAGCCCTGATGTCAATAAGTTTTTTACTTGTTCGAATTCGCCACCCCAAAATAGGTTATTGGCTATTGGAATACTGTTTTCAATTTGATCACCCAAAGAGTGTACATAAAATAATATCATTTCGTCAACTGGTCCTCCATAATAAACAGGGAAGTCACAGTTTACAAGCTGTGGTACAACTTGACTAACATTAAATTCTGTTGGTTGGTTTAAAATAAAACCCATACTGCCTGTTTCCGAGTGGTCAGCTAAAAAAATAACTGATCGTTCAAAAATTGATCCGATTAAAAACGGATTTGCAATTAAGATTTTACCTTTATAATATGTGTTTTGGGAATCCACAACCTAAATATAGAGTCAAAAAGTAAAATGAACGAAAAAACACCATAGAAATTATCAAATCTATTATAACTGTTGATAAACACTAAAGTTTAATGCGATTATAATCTTGCATTTTTTTTACTTTGTATTTTTACCCTTTGAAATTATGTATCGATGGCAAATTTTTTAAACGAAATAAGAAACAGACATGATCTGTTTTATAAAATAGTTCTTTTTTTAACCTGTATTTCTATCATTGTTTACCTTTTCCCAAAGGAAGCGACGTTTAAATATGAGTTTCAAAAAAATCAACCTTGGCAGTATGAAACTCTTATAGCACCTTATGATATTGATGTTTATAGGACGGACGATGAAGTAAAAAAAGACAGAAAAGAAATTAGCGAAAGAAGAAAACTCTATTTCTCTTTAAATCAATCAAAGGTAAAAGAGAAGATTGAATTTTTTAACCGCGAACTAAATAAAACTTGGGTGGCTTTTAATGATAAAAAAGATAAAGGCTTATTATCTGTATTTAAAAACGAGAGTAAAAAGAAAAATGCTTTAATATTTGAAAAACGCAATTATCAAAAAGCAGGAGAATCTATTATTAAAGAGGTATATAAAAGAGGCGTAATCGAACTTTCTAGTGAGGTTAATGAGTTGAATGATTCAGTGAAGTTTTATGTCAAGAGGAATAATTATTACGCTGGGACTTATTTGGGGGATGTATTTACTCCAAAAACTGCTTTCGAATTCTCGATTGATAAATTAGGAAATCAAAATAAGCTCAACACACAATATCTTTTAAACATATTGGAAGATGTTTTTAATAAAAATTCGGCTAATGTTTCCTTTAATAATAAAGAAACAGCTCGAATTTTAAATCAGGAACAAGGGCAGGTTGTGTTAAAAGAGGCAACGGTTAAAAAAGGATATCGAATTATTGAAAAGGGAGCCCCGATAGATGAAGACAACTACAAGGTGTTAAAATCCTTTGAACGTAAATATAAAAGCAAAAAGGGCTCTGAATTTAGTAAGTACATTATTGGTTTTGGTCAAACAGTTTTAGTTGCCGTTTTAATGGCTTGTTTAACATTGTACTTAGCTTTTTTTCGACCAAAATTAATGGAGAATAATAAAAATATTGTCTTTATCTTGTTTATCATAACTGCTTTTGTAATTATTACAATACTTGGTTTAAAGTATGAATTATTCAATGTTTATATTGTTCCAATATGTTTAGCTCCAATTATAATTCGTTCTTTTTTTGATACTCGAACGGCATTTTTTGTGCATTTAGTAATTGTTTTACTTCTAGGGTTTATTGTTCCAAACGGATTTCACTTTATATTCTTACAGCTTGTAGCAGGTATGATGGGTATTTACGGATTTGCTAATTTTAGAAACCGGTCACAACTTTTTTTCACAACGCTTATCATCGCGCTTTCTTACGCAATATGTTATATTTCATTGAACATTATAATTGAAGGTGATTTTAATGAAATAGATTGGTTGTCGGTAGGTTATCTTGGGATTTCTGCATTATTAACACTCTTAGCTTACCCACTAATTTATGCATTCGAAAAATTGTTTGGATTTATTTCGGATGTGACACTATTAGAATTAGCGGATACGAACAATAAAATATTACGAGAATTATCTCGAAAAGCTCCAGGTACATTTCAGCATAGCTTACAGGTTGCTAATTTGGCAGAAGCAGCTACAAGCATAATTGGCGGAAATACACTATTAATTAGGACGGCAGCTTTATATCATGATATAGGAAAAATGGATGCGCCAATGTATTTTATCGAAAATCAAAGTACAGGCTTAAATCCGCATGATGAATTAAGTTACGAAGAGAGTGCTCAGATTATAATTGGACATGTTTTAAAAGGTGTTGAAATTGCAAAGAAAAGTGGTATTCCAGATACTATTATCGATTTTATAAGAACGCATCATGGAACAACAAAAACGGGGTACTTTTTTAAAATGTATCTAAAAGATAATCCTGATGAAGATATTGATGTTGCCGCAGAAATGTTTACTTATCCTGGGCCAATTCCATTTTCTAAGGAGAGTGCAATTTTAATGATGGCTGATTCGGTAGAAGCTGCTTGTCGTAGTTTGAAGAGTCCAAATGCTGAAAGTATAGAGGATTTGATTGAGGGGATTATTTCTAATCAAATGGAGGAAGGTCAATTTGAAAACGCTGACATTACGCTAAGAGATATTCGATTGATTAAAAAGATGTTTAAGAAAATGGTTATGAATATCTATCATGTTCGAATCGAATATCCTCATTAATTAGAATGTTCGGTCGTAATCATATACATCTAAATTATAGGTACGGGTTTAATGGAATGGAGAAGAATGATGAGCAGACACTAGGAAGTTATGACTTTGGAAATAGAATATATGATGTAAGGTTAGCAAAGTTTTTGAGTAGAGATAGGTTTGCTTATAATTATCCTTATCAATCACCGTATTTAATATCAAAGAACAATCCACTTGTATATATTGATATGCAAGGAGATAGTGCATATATTATGACAATAATTGAAAATCATCAAACTGGTACTGTAAAAATCACCTATGCTAAGGATGATAAAGTTATGACTGATGGTAGGATAATTTGGGAAAGTTTTATGGGGGGAGATATTAAGGTTAATCGTTATTATGATTATAATGAATTGAATTTCATTGTTATTGGGACAGATGGAGAGGAAGTTAGCAATACAACAACAAGTGAAGTTATTAAAGATGGACGTGGAGTTGTAGATACTGATTGGGTCGGTTTTAAAGGGGTTTCCGAAGGTTACGGGGCTACAAAGGGTGACCCAACAACGGATGGATTTGATTTTTCTCCGAAAGGAGGGCTTACTATTTGGGGGTCAGGTAAAGGAGGTGGAGGTGAAACTGACTTTAAGGGACATAGTTGGGGGAGTTTTGATTTTGCTAAATTTAGCGAGATAATGAGACTTGTAACTATGGCAGTAGGGAAAAAGAGTGAGTTAGCCCTCCCTACAAAGCCCAATGCTGTTACACCTGCAGATGTAGCTTCTAAAATTAATGATATTGTATCTGAAGCAAAAAGAAAACCTTCTTTCGATGAAACTAAAGCACCGAGAGTATATAGTTGTACGTATTGTAAAGAAGGAGGAAGAAACGATTTATATATTGATTCAGCAGGAAGTTCTTACCAAGTAGATTCTTCTAGAAGAAGCGAGGTTCAATATAGTAGAGAAGGACATACAGAATAATTTTATAAAAATTGCAATGATGAATTCGAATCTATTATTAAAAATATTAACAGTTATGACCTTCGTTATCTATTCATGCTCTTCAATAGAAGATTGTGGGTGCAGTGATGGAAGAATTTTAGTTAATGTAGATGACGGGGCTTTAAGTCAAGTAAATTGTATTATGGTTAATAGTTCATTGGATACTGTACTAGACGGATATTCTACATTTTATAAAAATGAAGTTTTAAATAAAAGAGTTTTTCACAGAAAGAATAAAGCGGTAGGGCCTGAATATTCATATTATGATTCAAATGAAAACCTTATGAAATCTTTTAAATATAAGAATGGGGCAGGTGAATTGATTACTTATCATGAATACGATAGAAATGGTAGTTTGATTTGGGCAGAAGGGGTGGTTAAATCAAATGTATTTTTTGTGACAACAAAGGGTCTAGACAATTTTATTGTGGGTGATACATTAATTTGTGATGTTATTTTAAATTATCCACCTGGTGTTAACCATGAATACGTTATTGGAGTAAATCAAGATTCTTTAATTTTTAATAATGTCGATAGTTGTAGTCCTAAGGTTTTAATAAATTTCCCACTTTCTTCTGAGGGAGATTGTCGTTTCTTTTCTAGAGATTCTTATGAATTAAATGATTCTGTATTTATAAAAACTACTTCATTTAATTTTTTTGTTACAAAATAATGTGTTTGCGGGTTAATAATGAAACAATGGGGTCAATGAAACAATCGGAAATAATGGGGGCACATACCCTGTAGCGATACGACAAACTATAAATCAAGCTTAAATAATGGGGTCAGACACTTTTTTACGGTATGACACTTTAATAAAATAGAACAGTAAATATTTAGAACTCACCTTTAAGTAAGATTAGGGGTGAGTTTTTTTATGATTGGCACAGTTACAAGATTTTTCTATTACTTCAACATATTAACCTCCTGGAACGAGTTAATTTTCTCCTTCCACTCCTCTTCAATATTATTACTTTTAATTAAAGCTATTTCTAATCCCCAAGCTTTAAGCTCAATATATTCAGCAATTGGGAAATTTCCTATTTCCCAATTCTTTTTATACCCCAAAAAGCCAAATTCTTTTTTCATATCTTCTAAGGATAGATAAACTCTGTTTAGTAGTGTGGGAAAGTCAATATTATATTCGAGTATTACTTGTTGATTTGTTTTAGCCATAATAGGTATTTCAGTAATTATAATATGAACTTGAGAATCAGTATTATTTACTTTTATCCCAATTAGATACTCAGATA
>ERZ1039804.1610-NODE-1610-length-12523-cov-4.672121_pt1 | contig 12523 bp, 9 predicted proteins | sample MGYA00383089_ERZ1039804 | MGnify/ENA primary metagenome ERZ1039804 (study PRJEB29581, sample SAMEA5548359) | metagenome | biome: marine; feature: coastal; material: water | depth 1 m | study: Short-term variability in the microbial, nano- and picoplankton...
GAATTGGTAAATGTAATAATGAATATAATAAATATAATGATAGTCAAATACATATAAACGGTTCTTTTTCGTCTAAAATAACAACAATATTTAATTTAAAAAAATATATTGTATCTCATAATGACAATACAATATTAGTAGATGCTAGTAATAACGATGTAGATATAATACTAGATAATAATCATACTTATTATGGTAGGAAATATATTGTTAAACATATTAAGGGAGATTACAAAGTTATAATTAAAACTTCTTCTTTAATTGATGGAAAAAATAACCATATATTAAATAATCAATGGGATATAATGGAACTTCAATCAAATGGAAAAGAATGGTATATAATATAAATATAATTTTTTAATACTAAACTTTTAATTATTTAAAAATATAAAATTGAAAAAAACAATTAGTTTATATTATTTTTAATATAAAATTAAATTGTCTAAATAATAATATTGTGTTAATATTATATTAAAAATCATCATTATGTCTAATAAAGAAGAAGAACAATATTATAGACTAAAAAGTTATAAGGAACATTTTAATAAAAAAATGTTCAATTGTATTGAACAATATAATAAACAGAGCATAGACTTATTTAAACTTATTATTAAAAAAAACATTATAAAATTTAAAAAAGAACATAAGAAGATACAAATAACAAATATTTCAGATTCAGATTCAGATTCTGGATTAAGTTCAGATACAAATGAATTGTCATTTGAAGAGTTTTTTAATAAAAAATTTGGTGACGAAATAGATAATATAGTTTCTAAACAGAATAATAAATATGAAAGAGAATTTAAAAATACTTTAGATAATGAATTAACCACATTTTTAAATAAAACTTTGTTTATGATTTTTGATATTAAAAGACAACAAGAACAAACGACAGAAATGATGATTTCAAATTTAATTAATAGATCTGTTTCTGTAAATGAAGATGATGAAGATGATGAAGAAGATGAAGATGAAGAAGAAAGTAGTATTAAACGTTTTTTAGAAAGATTTAATTTAAATTCATCTGATAACGAAGATATGGAAAATTTAGATGAAATAGATACTAATTGTATAAACAGTGATATTGGAGAAGAGGTAGAAGAGGACACAGATGATGATGTTGAAGAGGAAGTCGATGATGTTGATGTTGATGTTGAAGAGGAAGTCGATGATGTTGATGTTGATGTTGATGTTGATGTTGAAGAGGAAACAGATGATGAAGAGGAAGATAAAATAGAAAAAAATACACATAATGAAGAGGAAGAGGAAGATAAAATAGAAAAAGAACAAAAACAGTTTTTAAATGAAAAAAATCTTACTGATCTTAAAGCAATTGCTAAAACATTAGATATTCCTCTTAAATATGGTGGAAAACATAAATCAAAATCAACCATTATTAATGAAATTTTTGAAAAAGAAAAAGAAGAATTAAAAAAATTAAATAAACAGAATGATTAATTAACTAGAATAATTAAAATTAAATTTTTAAAATTGAAAATTTTTAATTAAAACTTAAACCTATATTTATTTTTATATATCATTGACAGCATTATATTCTTAATAATATTCTCTTTTTAACTAATAAATTTATCTTTTAATTAACAAACTATATTACTTATGACATTTTCACTTTTAAAATTGGTCGAAAAAATCAACACAAATTGGAAAGAACAATTACTCAATATATTAAATGATGTTGCAAAAAATCAAAAACAAAATAGTCTTATTGAAAAACTAGTGGAAGATATGGGAAACAATAAACCAGTATATCCACCATTAAATATGATTTTCAATAGTATGACTAAGTTTAATTTTGAAGAAACACAAATCGTTATTATAGGACAAGATCCATATCATACAGAAAGTAAAGCAATGGGATTATCATTTTCAGTTCCAGACGGAGAGACACTTCCTCCATCATTGAAAAATATCTTTAAAGAATTAGATACAGATATTGAAGATTTTAATATACCAACAAACGGGGATTTAACAAAATGGTCATCACAAGGAGTATTACTTCTTAATTCAGCACTTACAGTCGTAGAAGGAAGACCCAATTCACATCAAAAAGAATGGATATTTTTAACTGATGAAATTATTAGTCATATTTCAAATGAATTAGAAAATGTTGTTTTTATGTTATGGGGTAATTTTGCTAAAGATAAAAAGAAACTCATTAATACAGAAAAACATCTAGTATTAGAGGCAACACATCCAAGTCCATTAAGTGCGCACAGAGGCGGTTGGTTTGGTTGTAAACATTTTAGTAAAGCAAATACTTACCTAGATAGTAAAAACAAACAAAAAATAAATTGGTTATTAGAATAATAAATTAATTTGTATTATTTTAATAATTATGTAATTATGTATTTATTCATATATTTATATTTTTAAAAATTTTTTTACATTTTTATTTTCATAATAAAAATATTAATTATTAATAATGATAAGTCATTAAAAAGAAAAAAGAAAAAAGAAAAATTTATAAAAAAAATTAAAACACAAAATTAAAAATGATTACTAAACCATTAGGAATTTTAGACCCAGAAGGAAAATATTTAAATCCATTAAATAATAGACCATACACAGATAATTATAGAGGATTGGCTAAAAATATTTGGACTAAATTAGTATGTTATAAGAGAAGAAATGAGTTTTTTAAATTATTAAATGATAATCAAGTAGTTATTGTTATATCTGGAACCGGAACAGGTAAAACAGTTATCTTCCCAAAACTGATTTCACATTATTTTAATTATAAAAATCCTATAATCACCACAATTCCAACAAGAAAACCAATACCTGGTGTTGCAGCATTTGCGGCTGCTACATTGGATGTTGAATTAGGATATGAAGTTGCGTATGCTATGGGAGGCGAACAAGTTTATTATGCACCAGATAGGACTAAACTACTTTACGCAACAGATGGTTATATTGCTGCTATGTTACAAAGTGATCCATTATTATCAAATTATTCAGCAATTATAATAGATGAAGTTCATACAAGAGGTGCGAGTATTGATATTTTATTAGCAAATGTTGCAAAAATCGCATTAGTAAGACCAGAATTTAAAATTATTCCCATGAGTGCTACAATTGATCCCGCAGAATTTATTGATTTTTTTAAAAGAGCAGGGTTAAAATTCGATTTATTTGAATTACCAGGAGTTCCTAATCAACCAGTTGAACATATATTTAATACTAAAAAATTAAAAGTGAATGAAGTTCAAAAAGATGCTTTGGTAGATAAAATAGAAGAAGTATTAATAAATAATAGTGAAGGTAATATAGTTGCGTTTGTATCAGCTAAAACACAAGGTTCTGCTAGAATAAGAGAATTAAATGATAGATTACGTAAAAATCCCAAAAAATATCCAAATATACCATTAGTAGGAATGGTACACAGTGGAACTGAAGAAGATTATAAAAAAATAATGTTGGGAGAAACTAGTATGGATACTATTCCACCTGGTCCTTTTGGTAAATATACAAGAAGAGTAATATTTGCGACCGAAGCAATTGAATTCTCTGTTACATTTGAAGACGATTGTAAATTTGTAATTGATTCTGGTGTAAAATTTGGAGTTGTATATGATTTTAATTTAAATTGTTATAAAATGGAAACACAATTTACTGCTAAATCTAATGTAGCACAAAGATGTGGAAGAACTGGTAGGAAAACACCAGGAACATGTATTAGAATGTATAGTAAACAACAATTTAAAGATGAATTTAGAGATTATGCTATACCTGCTATTTTACTAAATGATATTAGTGATAATATATTGGGATTTTTAAGTATAGAAAGAACAAATAACTATAAAAAATGTATGGATTTTTTGGATAGTATGATAGCCCCTATACCAGAAATAAATAGAAGAGTTACATTTAAAAAGTTAATAGAACATAATATCGTTAATCTTAAAGGAAAATTAACACCATTAGGTATTATGATAACTAATTTAAAAGAACCTACAACTGCTAATTTTGAACTTAAAAAAATGATAATATCATCGTATTATTTTAATTGTATGGGAAACGCTTTAAAACTAGTATGTATTTTATCTAATATAAATTCATTTGGTGATTTAATTACACCCGATCAAGAAGTATTTATAGATAGGCAACAATCATCTCCAGTTATAAATAAAACAGTTAATAAATTCGCACATCCATCTGGTGATTTTTTAACATTATTAAAAATATATGATTCAACTTTAGAATATACGGATGATATAAAACAACGTAAGGAATTTTGTAAAGAACATCATATTAATTATAAAACAATAGAAAAGATTGATGAATTATATTTTTCTTTAATTAGTTCATCAGAAGGAACAATAATGGATTTAATACCATTTATAAGTATTTTGAATTTATTTGATATTACAAATTCGCCTAAACACGCTAAAAAATTAGAATATTATAGACTTGAAGAATATCGCGACCCTCTTAAATATATTATGATGAAAGGGAGTGGGAGGAAGTCTTCTAGAAAAAAAACAAAAAAACTAAAAAGGTCTAGGTATACAAAACGAAAAACAAAAAAACCAAATCAACCAACACCAAATCTATCAAATAGAAATCTAAATCAAAAACCAATCGCAGACATAATAAACGATAAAAAAATAAAATCAGTGAAAGAATTAGACAAAATATTTAAGAAACAAGAAAAAATACCAGAATTCAAATATAAAGAATTACCTAAATATAGACACCCTTATAGCGATCAAGACAAACAAAGACAACCATTTAACAAAGACAAACAAAGACAACCATTTAACAAAGACAAACAAAGACAACCATTTAACAAAGACAACAAATCATTTAAAAAATTTGACAAATTTAACAAAGACAAAAAACCATTCAATAAATTTAATAAATTTAATAAAAAACTTCCTTCCTATGTCGACGAAGCATTAAAGAAAATTAAAACATATAAAGCACCAGATAAACCTAGACCAGATTTTATTAAAAATTATAAAAAGATGAAAGAGAAAGAGAAAGAAGAGAGAATGAAACTTTTAAAACCAGAAAAGAATTTTAAACAAACATCTAGTAAAAAAGATAAAGGAAAATCTAAATCTAAACCTAAACCTAAACAAGAAGGGAAACCAAAAAAACCAAAAAGAAAACAAAATCTTGATTTGGCTAAATTAATAGATGCTGAATTATCAAAAGTGACATTAATTGGACAATCAATGGGATTTCCAATTAAAATATCGGATAATCACGAAGAAAATCTATTGGCCTGTATATTTTATGCTTTTAATACAAATATTGCTGCTATGGTAAATGGAACAGATTGTATATATCAAGTTAAAAATACTCCTTATTTAGAAATTAAATTACGTAGTTTAGAAGGCTGTGCATTAAATAATTTTCCAGACAAAAAGCCAGAAATGTTAGTATTTAATAAATTAACATTTAGCACATTTAGCAATTCAGCAGAACCTGGATTTGCTAATAAAATATCTAGTAGAATTCTCAATAAATTCGGTTTATCTTATACACCACCCAAATGGGAAAAATAAAAATATTTAATTTTTTTATTTTATTTAATTTTATTTTCAAAAAAAAATGTTTTCATATTTTATAATACTTTATTCATTATTAAATAAATTATTAAATTATTAAATAAATCTAATCTTTTTATTATGGCGAAACGTTCTCGTAAAGTTTCAACTAAGAGTTCTAAGCGTCCTCAGCGTTCAAAGTCCAGTTCTCGTAAAACAATGAAAAGAACAAATAAAAGGAAAAAAGGAAAATATAGTTCTCACAAAAAAACCAAAAAACAAAAAAAAGTAAGAAATAGTTCTCACAAAAAAACCAAAAAACATAATAAAACTAGAAAACCTTTAAACAAAAAACAAAAAAACACAAAAAAAATAATGAAAGGTGGCGTGAATCCGGCAAGAACAATAGAAGAATTATTTAATATAAATAAACCCGATATACATATTCATTTTAACAGTCTCGAACTATCTAAAGAATTAGGATTTACATTAAAAGAAAATAGATCACGAAAAATGATTGAAGAAATAGAAGATGATCATAATTATAAAATTACATTTACTGTAATAGATAGAGGTACATTGTATAGATTAGAAAACTATAAATTAATAATGGATGTAATATTCAAAGAAAGAAAACTACAATTTACATTAGTTAATAATGGTTATACAAGTGAAACATTTCAGTTTCAAGTTAACTCTAAGTATGACAATATAAATTTACTGCTGTGTATCAAACAATTACAAGAATTCTTTAAAAATATTCTTTATAAATTAGTAGACTTAAGAGAGAATGACTTGGGAAAATTAATAGCAGAAAACCCAAAAAGACAACAAATATATGATTTACTTGCAACAGATACTACATATACATTATTACCAGAATTAGAAATGGACAAAGCTACAGGAACCAAAAAGTTAGATGAGATGAAATTCAGTGTTCTGGAAAAGAACAACCCCGATATTAATTCACTACCTGAAGAAGTCGGAAAACCAGTGTCTATGGGAGGAACAATGGAACAGGGAAATAACTTTAAAATGTTCAACAGGTACTCTAACATATTGCCAAACAATCATTCCCGCGTCGTTCTTCATCAAGATCTTGAAGTGACTGGCGTCCCGAAATCTAAATACATCAACGCAAACTTCATCAAGGGATTTGATAACGCTGATAAATGTTACATTGCTGCACAGGGTCCAAAAGATACGACCCTAAACCATTTCTGGCATATGGTCTGGCAAGAAAATGTTTGTTCAATTGTGATGGTGACTGGGCTGCGTGAAAAAGAAAGGGTGAAATGTGCTCGGTACTGGCCAGAGACAGAGACAGACACTGTCGTTTACGGCAATATCGAAGTTGTGGTCAATTCTGGCTCTAACAAGGATGGATACAAGGTCACAGAACTCAAAGTTACCAACTTAAACAATAATGATTTTCGGACTGTGAAGCATTTTTGGTTTGAGAAGTGGCCGGATTACGGCGTCCCCGACGTTGATAACGCTACCTTAGTACCTAAGATGCTCAAAGATGTCAATGAATGGAATGATACACAAGAAAATCCTCCATTGGTTGTCCATTGCAGTGCAGGAATTGGAAGAACAGGAACATTTATAGGTATAGATATGGGTATGAAACAATTAAATGCAAATAAAACAACAAATGTCCTTACACTCGTGGAATCAATGCGAAAAGATCGAGGAGGTATGGTGCAGACGGAAGATCAATATGTATTTATTCATAGGACACTTGGAGATTATATAATCAACACATCAGCAGAAGCACCACTACCACAAATACCAACACAATCACTAAAATTTCAAAGAAAGCCTTCTGTTTATGAAGGATTTGGGGCTAGTAATTTATGATTACGAAAGTCAATTAACCCTAAACCCTATTAAAAAAATCATTTAATCGTCCAGGTATATTCAATGCTTCCCAAATAAGTATAAAGATAGCATAAAGAATAATCAATATATTAATTTGATACATTCCCATAATATTAAATGCTGGTTTTCCTAAATCACACGCCAGTTCTTTATTAAACATTGTAAATACCTTGACTGGTAGAGATGGGTTGGTAAGTGTAGAAGTTGTAGCGTCGTTAAATCCCCCTCTTTTTATGGAGATAGGTGTGATACTATTAATGTTTAATCCTTCAAAATTTAACATCCAATCAAGGTGATAATATATTTTTCTTTCATCAATTATTTTTATTAAGTTTTCAATTTGTTTCTTATTTATTAAATAAGCGTGAGTGCATAATGGGAAATTGGAGTTCAATAAAGACCATTTTTCTTTCATTATATCTAGTTGATGTAATACACTATTATCAAATTTCCTTTTAGATTTAATAGTTGTTCCTATAGATGTTAATAAAGTCATTACTTTATTATGGAAATTTTTCTTTTTACAATAATCACCAACTGGTGAAAGATTAAACATATCTGTATTATCAATTATATCAGGTGGTATAGTATCAAGGAATTGTTGTAAATTATTAATATAATCATTAAAATTATCAGGTATAATAGCATCATCTTCTAATACAAGAAACCAATCTTTATGTGTAAGATTGTTTTCCATGTTTTCTTTTAAAATGTTTTTCCATAAAAGATAATGACTTTGTGCTTTACCGTATATTTCAGGTGTCATAAAAAATCGCCCACTTGTGTTAGGAACATTACTTCTTATTTCATTAGTATTTAATTTGCTACCGTCTATACCACAAAATTGATAATAAGTTAATTGATTATCAACTGACTTAAGTTTATTAGTAATAGTATCCCATCTTTCAGTTTTACTATCTAAATTTAATATATACATTTGATTAATAGTATTTTTTTCATTTTCAACCATTTTAGTTGTATTTGCTAGATTTTCTGTTTCTTCTTCAACATATTTTTCTTCTATTTCTTCTTGTTCTATTTCTTCTTCTTCTATTTCTCCTATTTCTTCTTCTTCTTCTATGTCTCCTATTTCTTCTTCTTCTATGTCTCCTATTTCTTCTTCTTCAATATCTTCTCCTACATCTTCTTCTACATCTTCTTCTGTTTCAATATAATCTATTGCTTCTTCTATATCTTCTTGTTTAATAATAAGTTCTTCTTCTAAAACTTTATTCATTTTTTTATTTAATTATTTAAATTTTTAAAATATTTAAAAATTAAAATTGAAACTTAAAAATATTTAATTATATTAAAAATATAATTAAAGAATTACTATTATTTTTATTAAAATACAAAATAATATATTAAATGTTTAAATTTAATAACCAATCACAATTTTCATCGTCTATTAATACATCATATGAACCAGTTTTCATGAATATAGATGTTAAACCAAATATGTGTCAGGGAGTTTATTTTAATAAAAAAAATAATACTTCTATTTGTAAAAATAGGGCGAAATATTTAAAAAATAAAAGTTTTCATTTATGTGAAAAACATAAAAATCAACAATTTGATATTTAATTATTTTTATATTGTTAAATTATAATAGATAATTAAATTATAATAGAATTGTAAAAAAAATCTAAATAGTATCAAACTATATAATCATGAATTCCTATAATGAATATATAAAAATGAAAAATAAAATAATAGAAACATGGTATAATTCAGGTTTAATATCATTAGAAGAGAAAAATGAATTATATACAACTTTAAAAGAAATAGAAGAACCAAATGATTTTATGGATATACCAGTAGCAAGCACTACTAATGAAGAGAGTTATAGTTTATATAATAGAGGTTCTAACTATTTAAGTAATCCTTTTTTTGATAAAAACAACACTGTTTTTTCTATTAAATCAACTGACAATAAATATATAATTTCATTAGATAATAAAATTAAATTAATTGAAAATGTTGATATTGTAGAAAATAATGAATTAAATATTGTATGGAAGGTTAATAAAGATAATTCAGATTTTATAAAACTCACCGATATAAATAGTAAGAGTCTTATTATTACTAATAATAAAAATATTGAAATAGTTGAATCTAACAAAATATTAAATAAATCAAATTTATGGAAATTAATATTAGTAGAAAAAAATAATTCTAATAATCCCAATAAATATTATATAGAATCCGTTCTTCACCCAGAGTATAGATTAGATTTTTCTGATGGAAATGTTTCATTATCGACTGATATATCATCTAATAATATATGTATTTTCGAACCTGTTAATATTAATATAAAGACTGGTATTATAAAAAGCGACATATTATTAATGTTGGAAGAAAAATTAGAAGATTTTATATTAAAATTTATAGAAAAAATACAAAATGAAAACCCAGAGAATTATTCGACATCTGAAGATAATAATATAGACTCGGCAAAACAAACTCTTTTAAATGAAGAAATTAAGACTATAAGTTCAGATAACATAAATACACTTTTAGAAAAATATGATTTAATTAATATTATTACAACTTATTTAAATATAAAAACATCAGAAGTAACTACAAAAAATTTCAAAAATGCGAGATTCCTACATCAATTTGAAAAAGAAAAAAACCAATATAAAAAAATTAAAGAACAATTAACAGATATTACAACTAAAACAACTAATTTTGAAGATAATATTTCCATATTAAATGAGAATAACAATTATGACAATTTAAAATTTAAGGCATTATATTATATAAGATTAGTCTTTATTATTATATCATTCTTAATATTTATACTTATAAGTAAAACTGTTTATAAAATGATAAATTAATATTTTTTTATAACTATAATATAGCATATATATATATATATATATAAAGTATATTATAAATTATATTATAAATTATATTATGTTAGGAACATTAGTGTATATGATATTAGATGTATCTTTTAATGTATTATTATGGTCATCGCAGAAAGCAATTGAAGGGAGTAATGTTTTAGGAAATAAAATAATTAAAACATATAATGAACTAAACAAACAACAAATATTAATGATTGAAGAGACTACTGACTCTATTAATAAAGAATATGAAGAACAATCACAAGAACATCAAGAACATCAAGAACCACCTAGTTATAATAATACATTACAATCTATATCTATAGAAGATATTAAAACAATTAAAAAACAAATTGAATGTCAATCAAAAATGATAAATGAATTAGAACTAATATTAGAAAATCAACAAAAAAAAATTTAATTTTTCTATATTTTATTTTATTGTTTTTATATTTTATGTATAGGTAACTATATAATTTTATATATTTACAAATTCATATTATTCAAATTTAAATTAGATAAATCTCTTTGTTCTTTAAGAGTTTGTTTAATTATATTTCCTATCATATGTGGTTTCCATTCTCTACCACGTTTTGTTTGTGTATTAATATTTGTTTTAAGTTCCCTAATAATTTTAGTATAACTTTTATTTTTAGATAATTTTTGAATAATATGAAACTTTTTGTAATTTTTCATTATTTTATTTTTAACATTCATTTCTCCTATATGATTCGCAAATTTTCGAATACCATTTTTATTTTTACCTGCTTTTTTACCATATGGTGCTTTACCGATTGCGTGTCCTTTAGTTCTGCGTAAAGCCGTAGATTTTTTAAGTTTTTCACTTAATTGATCAGAATAGTGTTGTGCTGTCATTAATCCATCTCTAATATTTTTCTTATTAAAGGATGAAGTATGTTTATTCCATACAACATCTTCCATTACAAAATGAACATCAATATTATTTTCTTCACATTTTTGTAAAAAGTTCAAACCACCCTGAACATCCCTACATAATCGATCTATATTATATATAATAATACAACTATCTGTATCATCTTCAATGAGGTATGTAAATAATCTCCCTAAATTACCGTTTGTAAAATTTTTCATATGTCTTCCAGATACACCATTGTCTTTTGTTATATCACTAATAGTTATACCTTTATTTTTACAATAATTTGCTGAATAATTCATTTGTGTATCTAGACTCATATCACTTTGATTACTTACTCTACTGTAAATAGATGCTTGTTTATTTGATAATGGTATGAAATTATTTCTAGTGTGTTTTTTAATATCTTCATTAAATTTTTTACTTTGTTTGTAGGTTTCGATGAGTTCTGTATTATTTACCATATGTTCTTCTGGTTCTTCGGTAATTTCACCACTATCCCATAGAATTTTATAGAATGTTTTACTTCCACATTTTCTTTCAGAAAGAATTCGTCTTGCTAAATAAGAATCATCTGAAAATTTAATACATTCTCTATTTTTAGTCCCTTTTGGTTTGCCCATTTTGTTATTTTTCTTAAATATATTATAAATTTAAAAAATGGATGAATATATATCACTTATAATTAATTTATAAATTTATAATATTTAATATAATATGTAAAATATTTCAATTTTTTTTATTCTATTTTAATAAAATAAGCATTATATATTGTATAATTAATAATGGATATAATAACTAATATTAAAGAATGGTTTTTTTCATATAAAAAAGATAAAAATATAATTATAGATCCCATTTCTTGTCTAGTTAAATTAAGTATATTAAGTTTATATCCAAAGGGAACAAAAATATCAATATCAAATAACGGATTAAGTTTTAATAACTCTACTATATTTCAAGGAAGTATAAGGTTTATACAAGGAGATTGTAGGGAAGATTTACATAATATATTTAAACCCATACAAAAATCAATAGAATGGTATTGGAACACTGAAGAATATGGTAAAACTCTTGAAGAACTATTTTTAAAGAGTGAACTAGGTCTCATTAATTTAAAAAGCTGTTATGAAGCAAATTCTACAATTCAACATTCACTAGATTATTATATATCTTATATAAAGGATAAAGATATAAATAAAAATACTATATTCAATGATAAAGACAATAATAAAATATATGATGAAAAACAATCTAATGAAGAAAAGAATATAAAACAAGAAAAAACAATAATATACAATTATTTAAAAAAAATGTGGTCTAAAAGAGAAATAAATATAGTTATACAACTTTTTCAAGAATATCACGAAAAGGAA
>ERZ1039804.1612-NODE-1612-length-12509-cov-8.684840_pt1 | contig 12509 bp, 9 predicted proteins | sample MGYA00383089_ERZ1039804 | MGnify/ENA primary metagenome ERZ1039804 (study PRJEB29581, sample SAMEA5548359) | metagenome | biome: marine; feature: coastal; material: water | depth 1 m | study: Short-term variability in the microbial, nano- and picoplankton...
CAGCCTCTAAGATGTACTTCTGTCCAGCAAGTGTTTCTAGTGTTGTGTTTGCTGGAATAGTTACATTCTCTAGTAACTGAAAGTCTGCTGATGCAGAACCATCTCTGAATTGTACTTGGACTGTAACTGCCTGTGATGCTTTGTTTGCAATCGCCAATCCTAAAATAACCGTTTGTGTTGCAGCAGGAGTAGTATATAAAGTTTGATATGAACTATTACTTACGTTTGCCAATGCTGCATTTTTAAATGTGTTCGCCATGTTTTTTTCCTATTATTATCCTAATGCAATTGCCAAAGCTGTTGCGTCATCTTCAGCTTGGTCAAATACACCTTGTTGAACTTTTGCAACAGTCACACTTCCATCTGCAATAGTATTTAGTGTGTTAGAACCATTCAACTGAATAACTTGAATATTATTTGTTCCAGAAGGTGGAGCAGAAGTGAATGTTAATGTTTCGCCTGATACTGTAAATGCATACGAAGAACCAAGTCTTTGATATACGTTATCAACAAATACAATAAAATTATCAGCAGTATTTGAAACTGGTGTTTTTGTTAAAGTGAATGCAACAGTAGAACCATTACCATTAAACTCATCAATATGAGATTCAGTATTAGCTGGAGTTGCAGTAAGTAACTGTCTACCCAAGTATGTAATAAAAATTCTACCACCATTGTCTGGGGCTTCAGAAAAGTTTATTACTGGTTGTCCATTTGTTATTGCAACATCATATGAATACTCTGGTTCTTGAATAACACCATCTAAAGAAACTAGTAACGAAGTTGCCTGTACAACATCATAGTCTAGATTATACTGAGTTGTTGTCCCATTACCAGCGAGAACTTGTCTTTGAAAGACACCATATGCTGGTTCTGTTCCTATATACGCCATTATTGTTTACCTCTGTTTTTCATATTCTTATTTAGTCTGTCTTGTTAGTCTTTAAATTGATATTAAACCCAAAGCTATGCAGTGGGTTATGTTTGATAAGTTATTCCGATATGAGCATGAAACTGACCAACATTGCTATAATTCATAATATGCCAGTTACCTGTGTTATCAACTCTATAAAATTCTATTCTAGCTCCAGATATGTAAGGTGCATATGTATTACTGCTTCCGTATCTAACAATCATGCTACCAGAAGTTGCTTGGTTTGTTAAAGGTGTGAAAGGAAGGTTGTTAATCATTAGAGCTGCAGTAGATGATGATGAAGTATTTAAACCAATATAACACTGCAAGTGAACTATATTACCTACCTTAACATATTTATTATGAACAGAGCTAGCTATACTTATACCGCCTGGTGCTGATTCTAATGTTGGACTCCAAGTGCCAACTTCATAATCGTCCAACTTATTGGCCGACCCAGTACCGCCGAGGTATACACCGCCTGTCAGGTAGAGGTTTTGCCATCTCACTGATGGGTGGCTCAAGTTTAATCCACCGTCTGTTTGTGGGTAAAATTGAGTGCCGTCCATATTAGCTTTATTAGTTCCACCAACAGCAAATACTAAGTTTGAACCTTGTGAATTTACAACAAGTTTACCATTGTCAGTCTTAATACTACCTACTTCAGTTGTATCTTTATAGAAAAGAGATAATGCGCCATCATTAGTTTTACGAGTTAATACCAGAGGGTGTGAACCAGCCGCAGTTGAATATATTTGACCACTTTGGTATAGAGTTGTCCCTGCTGTCTGTTGAGCGTCTGTAGTCTTACCAAGTAAAACTTCTTCATCACTGCTAATCGTTATTGCTGTTGAGGTTGCGTTATCATCAATACCAGTAGATGAAAATCCAGTTAAGGGATATGATAAATCTGTTGCAGTAACAGTAGTATCACCATTTAAAAGTTCTGCTATATTTTTTGAATTACTTGCCATTATAGTTGATACCTCACTGTGATTTCAGATGCGTTAACTGGAGCAAATGTAAGTGTCATTGTTACACCACTGATTGCATAATCTGTTGTGGGTTTCAAAGCAATACCATTATAAAATACGAATGCACTATTAGTTGTTGCACCACTTGTAGATAATGTAAATGCAGTAGCAGAACCATTTCCAGTAAATGCATCATATTGGAAGTCTGTACTTCTACGAACTACTCCACGAAGTCCGAAATGTTTTGCTTCGATTTCTGCTCCTGTGTCTGGTGCAGAAGTAAATGTAAGTGTTGTACCACTTATTGAATAGTTACTAGTTGACTTTTGTAGGATACCATCAACAAATACTAAAACTGAGTTTGCATTTGGAGGTGTCTCTGACAAAGTAAAAGCAGTAGTCGAATTGTTACCAGTAAACACATCGTTAGTAAAGGAAGTTAAATTCGATGCGAGTTGGTCTGCGCCAACTGAACCAGTAGGCGGTTTCATTTGAAATCCACTAACACCTCTATGAGTTACATAGATTACGGCAGATGATGCAACTGAACCACTGAATTTTATAATTTTAGGTTGGGAACTTGCATTCTCATGTATTGTGTATGATGAATCTGGTTCTTGGATAACATTGTCAAGAACAACCATAACATTTTCTGCATTCGAGCCTGGCACTTCAGCAGACAACTCATACGAATTAGTATAAGAATTACTACCTACTGTAATAGTGCTAAGGTTAGAACCAGCAAAATCTTCTTTTTGAAAAGCGGGTGAAACTTGATTTACAAAAGGAACACCAATATAATTATCAGACATTGTTAACCCCTTATGTTACATCTTGTAGAATTGATGCAACTACATCAACAGTTGCTGCAGTAGAATATACTTGAACCTTATCGTTTCCATTTAACACAATCTTTTGACCTGATACAACCTTCAATGCAGAACCAACTGGCACTGGAGCACTCTTCACAATGTGAAATGAAGCACTTGCACTACTATCAACAATAAGAACAGTTACCTGTACGGCAGATGATCCTGTGTTTGCGATATCAAGTTCTATAAGGATTGAGTTGCAAGGCGAACCATTGTTTGAAGTATATACATCTGTCGGTGAACCACTATTTGTGGATACACTCGTTGCAAATGCATTCTTAAAATTATTAGCCATTTCTGTTTCTTCCTTTGTTTAATCTATTTATAATGATTACCCTAACGCAACGGCGAGAGCAATCCCAAATCCTTCAGTTGCAATTGGGCCACCCACTGTTGGGAAAGTCAATTGCACATCATTTTCATCTTCAATAAAACCTGTTAGATACAAGTTTCTCCACTCTTTTGCATTTGCACCCAAATCATATGTATTCGTATCATTTGGAATAAGGTGTGATGTGAAGTCTGCATTGATAGTAACACTGTCTGTGTTTCCATCACCAAGAGTTATATTTCCATCAGCAGTTATGTTACCAGATGCATGAAGGTTTCCAGTTACTTGAACGCCGTTTGTATCCGTTGCAAGTTTCGTACTTCCATCAAATTGTAAGTTAACTCCAGTAACACCGTTTGCAGTAATATCACTAGTAGAAGTAATAGATAAATCACCTGTACCATCGTGAGAAATTACACTGTTTGTGTTATCATGGTATAGATGTAAATCATCATTTGTACCAAATTTAATTCTTTCACTATTTACGCCTGTAGAGTCATCAAAGTTAATTACGTTAGCATTTAAGACAGTTGATAAACCATCCTCAATCTCTTTAATAGCTTCAATAACATCACTAACAGACGTTCCATTGATGGACGATGGCAAGTTCGCAATATCACCCACATCTACTGCGAGTTCATTGAATTCTATTCTCCACTCTTCAAAGGTGAATGATGCTGGTGCGTTTCTATCTGACATTAGTTCTTATCCATCATTTGCATTAATAGAGATTTTATTTCGTGCATCTCTGACTTTATAGTATTTATCTCTCTTACAGTATCCCTTAATGTATCTTTTTCACTTTTTCTCTGCATTGCAGATTGCATATAAGATTCGTAAGTTGTACGAGAGGTACTAATAATAGCCTTACTATTAGCATCTCTCTCTAGTCCACTGTGTCCTTCTACTTTTAATCTATCCATTATAATGCCAACGCAATAATTCTAAGGTTCTTAATCCTTGGAACTTCTATGGTTGAAGTCGATTTAAATTCAATTTTAACTGCTGCAGTTGAGTAAGAATTTAAACCAGAAATGGTATATTCTCTTTCTCTAAACAACTGTGGGTTCTCATCTGGTACATCAACAATATCTGGTGTTCCTAGAACATAAGGGATTGTATCAAAATCTCTTACATCACCCTCTTCAATAATCTTATAGTACACATCAATTAAACATGGGTCAGGCCTGTTACCTTCAAACAAAATCTTCAGTGCAGTAGCAGGGTTATCTAAACTAAATCTCTTAGTGATATAGTTTGATGCGTTCACTGTTCCTGTAGGAGCAATACCATCTAGATATCTTTCATGTTGTGTAATCACAGCAGCACTTGTAGTTTCATTTGTTGGAGCCGTTGTTAATCCAACTGTTGCACCATCAGAAGAAATACTTGCAATCGTAAAGGATGTATTGTTATTTGAAGTACTTGCGATAGTAATATCTTTACCAATATCTAATGTTAAGAACTCAGCTTTAACTCCAGCAATACTAGTAGACATTGTTTTATTAGTTGCACTAAACACTATAGAACCTGTTGCATTAGAAGCAACTCTATCATCTAGTGTAGTATTATTATAAGAACTTCTAGAATAATTAGATATTCTATTAGAAGTCAAACATAATGATACACGTTCTGAATCTAATACTGGTGTTAAGAATGTTGACGTTGTTGACATATTACAAACAACATTCGCAGATGTACCAGAGATAATATTATTAGTTCTACCACCATTCAAACTTGTGTTTTGATTTTCTTCAGAAAAGACAACTTCTCTTTCTGTAGGATAGTAGTTTGAGTTTTCAGAAATAAATGTTGTTGCATTTTTTGAATACCCAACATCTGTTCCTGTCCAACGATACTGAATATCTGTGCCAGGAATTTTAACTTGCGATACTGATAACTGTACAACATCTGCAGCAATATTTCTAGAAGCCAGAATATTAGAACCACCCACAAAGTCGTGAGTAAGACTTGCAACTGTACCACCTTCGATATCTGAGTTAGCAACAGTAATAGTGTAACTATCAATATCTGCATTATTTACTGTGTGAGTTGCATTAAAGAATTCTGAGTCGATACCAACAGTAGAACTATTAGCACCATAAACTCCATCAACAACACCTGTAATATTAACTTTATCGTTAGTTTTAAATCCATGATTTTTCTGAAGAACACGAATCTCTGTTGAGTTTGTATTTACTTCAAATGGATTAGTTTGTAGTTTTTGTTTAGAAACTTTATCATTAACAAATGTTGGAGTACCAATAACCGCAGCGTTGAAACTTGCACGATACAAAGTAAACTTAACATCACGATACTGGTGTGGTGTCCATACAGAACCATTCTGAGATAAGAACAACGTACCTGTTAATGGGTTTGAAGAAATCAAACGTCCATCAGCAAGGTTTGTAGCACCAACTTCTGAGAAGAATACTCTACAGCCAGGTTCATCAACCTTCACAAGGAATGCATATTCAATGTCATCCTTGAGGTATACAGGAGAGTCAAATTCAAATGTTGTTGCAACAGAACCATCATCAGACACATTAATGTCTTCAACCTGTAGTATTTTTTGTGCGATAATTTTATTGGATGGGTGTCCATCAATAGTATCTGTTAACTGAACATAAACAGGTCGTGTACCAGCTGTCTGGAAGAACAAGTCTAGTTTAGTTACGAATGCACCTTCTTCACCTTTGTTGAGAAATGTTTGTCCAAGTGGATCATGCCCACGGCCACCTCCACCTCTTTGTTGTGGCGGTGGCGGCGGTGGAGGATCGGCAACAAACCTACTTCCAATTGCCCTTGAAGAAGTATTTACACCACTACGAAGTGTTCTATTAACATTTCTATTTTGTTGTCTACGGTCACGAACAAACTCAGCCTTTCTTACATTAAGAATGGTTTGTTCTCTTTCTTCAGCAATACCTGTAGCACTATAAATCTTTTCTGCCTGAGATGTAAATGCACCCTTTTCAGTACTAGCATTTACATTGTCAATAACTTTGAATATACGTTCTCCAGTTCTAAAACGAAGAGATTCGGTATTAGGAATGTAGAAAACTCCAACCATGTTGCCGAGATGATCTGTAACTAAATCACTTGCATCAGTTTTTACTGAAGGATTAGTTGTGGTTGATGTACTACCGTTAATTCCCACAACAGTTACTTGGTTAATTCCACCAGATTTTCTATTAAGAGTTCCAGTAAGAACATCACTTACACTGAAACCATTTATAATATTTACAAGAGAAAGTTGTCTATTATTACCACCATCTTCTGTAACTGTTTGTTTAGATACATGTGCAGAAGCCTGTAATCTCTGACAAGAACCACCACTTGTATACGAACTGATAGTTCCAAGACTAGAACCATCAATCTCTGTGATTGTAAATGTATTACCAGAAACAGAAGTTACGAGATAATTATTTTTTCTAGAATTTCTATAGTTAAGTCTAGTAGAACCACCAATACCACTTAGTCTTACATGATGGCCAGGGCGAATGCCTGATGTACTTGAAACAGTTATAGTTGCAACAGTAGAACTATTTTTAACAATGCCAGAAATAGAACTTGCACTTTGAGTTTGGTTTCTAATAATATCACCAAAGTTGAATGCCTGTACAGAGTCTTCTGATACAGGATCAATACGACCAGAATCTGTTGAACCTGATGAACCAGGCGATTGAATACTAAATGGGTCTAGTGCAATGTTTGAACCCGATACTTCAAATAAATCGGCAGGGCGACAAAGAGTTGTAACTGTTTCATTATCAAAGAAAGCATGAAGTTTTGTTTTAGGTTTCAAGTTTCCAATAACGAATGAAATTGGGCGAGCTCTCATAAATGGTATCATAGAAATATTTGTAATTCTATCACCAAGATTATTTGATTCAACACTTGATTGAATTTGAGTTCTAATACCAGAACGAACTTGACCCACTTGTTGTGAGAACACTTGTCTACTTCTAGTTGTTTGTGTTGTAGTGAATGAAGTACCACCAGCAACTCTTCTAGAAGATGTACTATTTGTTCTACTTAATATATCTGTACCAACTTGGCGTCTACGTCCATACCAGTTGTCTTGCCAGTTATTCCAAACTGTTCCTGTAACACCAGATGCATCTGCAAGTTCACGAATAACATCAAAGTTATTATCGTCATTAACAACTACATCTGGCCTACGAGTTACATCGTTCCAATCATCTGAATATGGAACAAGTTTAACTTCACCAGTAAATGCAGCAACCTTATATGGGTTTGTATCAAAACTGTCGGATGCATATGGATTATTAATATGACTTACATGTGTGTATGGAAGTGTGATAATACCATCTTGGTGCATAACATAATTTGCACTCGTTCTTGTGGTATCATTATCACTAGATTCAATCATACTAACATTATCAGTAAATGCCATTGGACGAGCTTCACGTTCTGTCATATCAACCGCAAGTTTATAGTCTGGGTTTTTAATATCGCCAATAATGTGGCCAGTAAAGTTATCTACAACAAAACCATTCTTTAGTCTATCAAAACCAGCAGAGTCTTTGATAACAAGATCAGCAGTTTCTTTTTCTAGAAGATTGAGTGAAGTATAATATTCTAAGTTTGAAATTCTCTTATCAAGTTTTCCAATATCACGCATCGTATATCTACGATTGTCTATCTTCTTAACCAAAATCTCATTCAGACTTACAACATATGGTTCATAAGTTACTTCAAATAAAACCATACCATTATCTGGTTGTTGAGGAATAACAGGGTCTAAAGCTGGTACACCTTTAATAATATCAAATTCACCAAGTCTGTCCATGAATATCAAATCTTTTCTCGCAAGGAAATAAGAGAAGTCAGCTTCCATTGTTGTACCAATAGCAGGAAGTTCTGCGAGACTAGCAGATGCGTTTGTAAAGTTCACACCTGTATCATCAATACGAGGGCGGAAATCCACACAATCTCGTAGTTCATAAAAGTTACCATCGCCATTAGCAGAAGTGTAAGTTGGAATATTCACATAGGTAACAACACCATCATAGGAGTCTACGGAGAAATAATCTCCGGCAGTATGATTAAAATAATCGAAAGTAATACGCAAAGAACCAGTTGGAGCTGGTTGTCCAGACTTCAATTTAACTCTTGCAAGATCATAGAATGCATCTCTTTGACCATTGTCAAAGTCATATCTATCTGTGATATCAATTGCATTTGAAGCAGAGTATGAACCATAACCACCAACTGACATTGAAACAGATTTGAGGACGTATCCATCAGATTTGCCTAATGTAATTTCTGTGTTTTGTACTGAACTCTGACCTGTTATATCTATTGTAGCATCACTAACAAGTGTCTTAGATTTCTCTGTAGCATCATTTGCACTCTTACGAATTGATGCAATGAAATCTACAGTGTCACCATCTGTACAAGGACTATTAGAAAGTGAATTCAATCCACTAATAGTAATTGTTCTGTCAGAAGAACTTAGAGATAAATTACTTGAACCAATATCCAAAATGTCTCCAGCAGATCTTGCAGACCCACCAGTTGCCGTATTAATAGTTAAAACAAAGTTCTGTAAGTTTGCGGTAGATAAGAATGTCTCTTCTGCACCAGCCACTGTGAACTGGATTGAACCACTACTAACTGTATCAGCAGCAAACTTTCTTCTTACTGTATATGCAGTAGATTTTTCGTTGTCTGGATTTGAAGTGGAGTCACCACGAAGTTTTCTAACTCTAAAGAAGTTAGTTGGGAACACAAGTAACTTTTGATCTGGACGAACTAGGGTAGATGAAAATCTTTTAATCCCACCATTAGTTATTGTTGATGCAGCGTTTCCTGTTAATGTTAATGATGTGTTTGAAGTCGGAGTAGTTGCTACACGACCAATTAATACATCATTTAGATATATTACATCACCAGCAACCAGTTGTTGGCCAAACAAAGAACCACTCGTACCAGTTACAGTTGTACTACTAGAAGACGATGTTGCAGTTCCCGATAGAGATACGAAATTAGGACTTACGTTTGCAGAAAAAGTATTACCAGAATTTTCAAAGTGTTTAACATCTCTTTCAAAATCTATACCATCATTTAAGTCTATATCAAATAATCCAAGTTTGAATTTTGTTTGAGAAAGCGTTCCTGTGAAATCACCATCATGTAATATGAAAGAACGAACTCTTGCAGTACCAACTATAGTACCAGAACCAGCAACTCCCAATACATCATTATACAAATTAATAGGTTCAAACTCATCAATCTCTGGAGAACCAGTAACATTTGTTACGAGAACATAGTTACCAATAGGAGTTTGAATAGGTTTGTCAGTTACACGAGCAAAGTCTCTTGGTTTATCAGACTTAACAAATTGTGAAGTTATTGTCTCAAGTTCATATCCATCAACGTATGCTTTTCCTGGCTCAATTGCAAATACTACTTTATCAACGTCACCACCATTTGCTGCAGCATAGATACCACGATTAGTTCCATCGTTCAAATGTTCACGAGTCTCTAATTGATATGGACGAACTTCATAACTTCCACTCTCATCCATTGTTCTACGAGCAAGAGTATGTTCAAGTTCACTATAGTCTGCATACTTTTTAAACTGTTCAATTACCCCACCGTTCACACGAGCAAGTTCTAAGAAGTTTGTATCATCTGTTGCTTCAAGTGTTTTCTTAGTTAGAGTAAGATTGATTTTAAATCTGTGAGCGCCAGGAGCATTAGTGTTTGATGTGCCTGTTGCATTATCTAATAGAGAACTATCTTCTTCTGGTGTTACAAAACTTTCTGTAATTGTCCAACCCATTCTGTAAGAAGGAGTTGCAGAATATTTGTCTAGAAGAATAACCTGTTCAGTATTTTCTACAAAGAAACCATTTACAAAATATACACCAGCATGTACCAACATAGCAGAGCCAGTTCCAACAGGACTACCAGTTCCTTGAATCTGAGCACCATATTCTATGGTTTGATTGGTTGTGAGTAATGGATTTTTTGTTGTTGTATTATCTGCATTTGTAGAAAGAATAGTTTCACCATCTGCAAAAACTTTTGTCTCTCCATCTGTACCAGAGTTTTCATATTTAATGTAAAGAGTGATAGGGTCATCATCTGTTGATGGGACTGTACCAATTACTTTTGCCTGAACTCCTGTTGTTTGTCCAGTAATAATCTTATCTTTAAAGTTTGTTCTATAGACTTCTACATCTTGTGCATTGTAAATTGATTCAATTTTAAGATAATGATATTCCATGTCAATGTTGATATCGCCAGGGATAACCATTGAACCTTGCTCAAAAATGTGTTCACCAAAGTTATTAATTTGTCTTTGGATAAGAGTTTGTAACTGTGTAAGTTCTCTTGCCTGAACTGAATAGCCAGGACGAAACATGACACGATGAAAGTTCTTAGTCTTGTCAAAATCGTCATAGTATGGGTTTACATTAAAGTTGGTAGCCATTTATTTCACATTCCTGTTATGATTAGAATTCGATTACAATTTTGATATCTTCTGTTTGGTCTGAAGCTCTAGAAATTGGTCTTCTATTTTCTACATAAATTATTTTTCCACTATCTGTTTCTAGTTCTGGTACGGCAAATCCACCGCCGCCAGCACTAAACGCAATAGTACCACCATTACTTAGTGTTTCTGTGGGAGAGTTAGAAACTGGTGTTCCAGATGCACTAGATGTAGCACCTGAGATAGTATTAGTTCCACTGAACGAAACCTTAGTAAGATATGTGGAAGAGGAAGCGTTAGAATCGATTCCATAGTTTTCCCACTGTTCTTGTTGATAATATAAAATTTTATTTGCACTATCATACTCTACTACTCTACCAGTAGCATTGTTTCCAGATTGCGTAATCTTTTCGTCTGGTTCAAATGTTCCACTTGTAGATGCAAACTTAACTGCATGTGTCATTCTTGTTTGTGTTGCAGTTGCAACTGTTGTTGTACCAGCATTTGTTGGGTCTACAACAATACCAACTTCTCTGAAATCGTTTCCAATTGCAAAGTCATCTGTCTCTGTTTGTTCTAGTTTAGTGTTCATCATAACGAAGTGTCCACCTAATTCTGATACAGGATCAAAACCATGTCCAACTTGAGGCGATATGATTGGTACAACTGCACCACCAGAACCAGAACCAATTGATACAGCAGTAGTCAAGGCCGCATTAGAGTATACTTTGTTTAGGTTTACAACACCATAAGTGTAACCTTCTCCAGGCGCTTCTATTTGTGAATTGGTTGTTGCATTAGAACCAAAAGCTTTAATCTCGCCACCAGAGACAACAATCTTAACTTTACCGCCAATACCATTTCCAAGAATAGGTGCATAGTAAATTCCACCAGCTCCACCAGCACCATTTGTGCCGTTAGTATTTGAATAACCAGAACCAGCAGTTGTTCTAAGAACCTTTACTGGAGCGCCATGATAAGGTGCAGTATCACCAGATGCAGTTACAGTGTCAGCAGAAACAGTAGAGTTTACTTTCACTGGAATAAAATCTGATGTTACAAACTTATTAACTTCATTAGTTGTAAGTGTGTACATGTATTGCAGATAATATCCACCCTCAAAGAATGGAGTAGATGATGTTGATGTTGGCCCTGCAACACCAGCTGCAATCGCAGCACCATTATTGTTATCAAGAACTTTATATACTTTATATTCAGCAGTCATAAAGTAAAAAGTTGAGTCGTACAAATTAGTTGCACTAGATGTTGCTGGGTTTGTTGAAGTTACGTCATGTTCATACATATCATAAACAACACCATTGGAATATGTTCTACGAGGAATAACGTATGAAACGTCTGTAGAACCAATTCTTTTGGCAGCGAGCATCGAGTCCCACTTGTAACTTTCTACTGTTACAGTATCCTGTGGTACAGGTGGAGTTGTATCAGCCCCACCACTAGTTGTTGCAGTAAAAGGTGAACTCTTACCAATAAACAAATAGTAATTGGATGCAGAAGCTTCCGAGAATGACTCATGAAACTGGTCTGCATTGTGTTGTCTGAATTTTTCAGTGATTATCGCTGCCATTGTTTTTTTCCTATATTACAAGATTATTTATTCGTCTTCACCAGCAGGGTTGTTTGCAACAATGTGTTCTGCATATGCAGTCTTTACTGCACTAGTATGAAACTGTGTAACCATTGCTTGTACGTCTGCACTCTCAGCAGCAACTTCTGCATCAGCTGCATCTGGTGCTACAACATGTCTATGGTATGAACGAGATAGTTCAACACCATCCTCTTCAATCACCGTAGCTGTTCTCACTTGAATATGCTTGAATTCGCCAACCACTTCAATTTTATCTTGTTCTGTTCTTTTTGTAATAGCCATTTTTTGTCTCCTATTTAATTATCGTGACTTAGCATGTCACCTGTCCAACCCAATCTCTGA
>ERZ1039804.1615-NODE-1615-length-12506-cov-5.727411_pt1 | contig 12506 bp, 8 predicted proteins | sample MGYA00383089_ERZ1039804 | MGnify/ENA primary metagenome ERZ1039804 (study PRJEB29581, sample SAMEA5548359) | metagenome | biome: marine; feature: coastal; material: water | depth 1 m | study: Short-term variability in the microbial, nano- and picoplankton...
GGCCTGTATTTTGTCGGCGAGGTGATGGATGTAACTGGGCACTTAGGGGGCTACAACTTCCAGTGGGCCTGGGCCTCTGGCTATGCTGCTGGGCAGTATGTGTAGCTAAGCCGCCAAGGTTGGCAACCTAGCAAAACCTTGTCTAACCTTATTGGAGTTACTAACGGACTAAGTTAACTATTACAGGATGTAATGCAATGAAAATTAAAGCCCTAATCCTCTCTAGCATTGTTCTGCTAGCCAGCTGCGGCGGCGGTAGCGACTCCCCATCAACGCTTACTGGCGTGTTTATCGATATCCCAGTGATTAATATCGGTTACCGCACTGCTACCCAAAATGGCAACACCAATTCCCGCGGGGAGTTTTAATATTTGGCCGGTGAGACGGTAACCTTCTTTATTGGTGATTTGGAATTTCCACCTGTATTGGCTGCTGAGGTGGTTACGCCGTTGGATATGGCTGATACCGATGATGTAGCCCATCATATGGTGGTCAATATTATTCGGCTGCTCCAATCGCTGGATGAAGATCTAAATCCGAGTAATGGAATTACTATCACCCAGATCGCAAAGGACAATGCTTTAGCCGTAAATTTTGACCTGCCGGTAGGCCTATTCGAAACTCAAACTGCTGTTAACTTTAATTTAGTCAATGGTGGCCAAGATCTCTTGTTAGCAGAACTAGTCTCAATTACTCAGGCATTGCTGCACTTTATCCTTACTCTGACATTATCTGGTGAACTTGCTGTGCCTGACTTTGAAGCCTTTTTATTAGGCACTTGGCGAGGCTCTGGTGCAGGCCGTGATTTCGCCTTGCTTAGTTTTTTTGATGATGGCACCTATGTCCATGCAGTAGTTGGTGACCTAATTATGGGCGGAATATCAGGCATGGAATGGGGATCTACTGATCTCAGTAGCCAGGGGTTTAACAACTCTACCCAACGATTTGATAATAATGGATCTGCTGGATTGACACCGTTCAAGTCAACTTCTTCGCCTATATGGGTGTTTTCCGATCCATCACTAACTTCGAATGTGGATATCTTGCCTATAGATACTAGCGAGGCTAAATTTGGGCTAATTGACGAGGATGCTGTTCACTTCAGAAAGATAGTTTCAGAGGGTTTATTAGGCACCTGGCTTAGCACTACCACCGAAAATGATTTGCTAATGATTGTGTTCTTTGATGACGGCACTTACTTCCATGGGGAAGTCGACGAAGATGATGATACTGAGATATCCGGTATGGAGCTGGGAACCTACGAGCGTGACGAGGACGCAGGCTTGCTCACAGTCAGTCAGACCTTTGATAATAATGGCGACACTGGGTTAACAGACTTTGCTGGTGTGGGTGCGCCCAATATTTTTGTGAATATCGAGGGAGATACATTAACAGCCACCATTGATGAGGATGGCGATGAGCTGATTGATGAGACCATTGTCTTTGAGCGTAGGTAACTCTGCGCCTACCTGCGGTTGGCCTTTGCCTTTCTGCGTCGCGCAGCGGCTTTTTCCAACCGCTCTTTTTCTCGCTCTTCTTTCTCAGCTTTAAGGATGGCAACCTGCTTCATCTCCGCATCGATTATCTCTGGCGTCTCAAACCCTAGGGGCCCCAGAGTACCGGCGCGGAGTTCATTAACAAAGATGGTGGATACCCGCTCTAAATCCACTCTGCCGCCGGCGCGCAAACAGCCGCGCTGGGCGCCAATAATTTCCAATAGTTCGATTTCTGTCTGCGGCAGATCGCTGATATTAAAGCGATCTTTAAGTCGCTGGGGATATTTTTCCAGCAAAAATTCAGCAGCAAAAAAGGCAATATCTTCATAGCTTACGGCAGTGTCTTTAATGGCACCTGTGGTGGCCAGCCGATAACTGCCCTGAGGGTTTTCAATTTTTGGCCACAGAATACCAGGAGTATCCAACAGCATAATGCCATTGCGCAGATTGATGCGCTGTTGGCCTTTGGTAATCGCGGGTTCGTCGCCGGTCTTGGCGATATGGCGGCCGGCCAGACAGTTAATCAGCGAAGACTTGCCGACATTGGGAATGCCCGTGACCATTGCCAAGGTATTGCCGCCCTCGCGCTGGGGATAGAGCTTATTAATCAGATCAATAATTTTAGCGGCGGGATCATGGTTCTTTAAATCCAGTGCCAGGGTTTTTGTGTTGCTCTGCTGCTCAAAATAATCCTGCCACTGCTGGGTGATCGCTGGGTCGGCAAGGTCGGTTTTATTAAGCAATTTGATATAGGGCTTGTCAGTGCACAGGCCCTGAATAAAGGGATTGGAGCTACTGAAGGGAATGCGGGCGTCCAGAACTTCAACAACGATATTAACCTGGGGCAGGGCCTCGATCATTTCGTTGCTGGCCTTGCGCATATGGCCGGGGTACCACTGAATTGACATGGGATCTCAGTCTCTGGGACGGTTACTGAGACCCTATTCTAGCATGTTGTCTCAGGGCTATGGTCTACTCGCCCGGTCTGTATTGCCGTTGAATTTTTTTAGCTCGCAGCTTGGCATCAAATAATGGGTCATGGAGCACTTCATCTACATAGTCCTGAGCTTGGTCCGCATAATGAGGCGAGGTCTCGTCCAATGTAGCGGCACCAAACTGATGAATGCCACGCACCTTCTGTTTTCCTTCAGCGTCCCAAGAGACCATGTAGTACAGCCCATCACCAGCCACATTGGTGAGATAGCCATCCTCCTCCATACCAGTGCCATAAATGGCTCGCAATGTATCTGGTCCACCGCCCACAGGCAGGTTGAGGTCGCCGCGCACATGCCGGCTGATATCGCCCCATAGAGGGTCGAGGCGGCCCACTTTATCGAGCAGGCGGTCACTGCAACGAAAAAGCTCTTCGCGGATATCTGGCACTGGCTTGCCTTTTTGTTCGGCCAGCCATTCGGTGCCTATAACACAGGTGCTCAGGGCGGCACCGCGGTTTTCAATATTGGTGTTGCGGTCCCAGTTAGCAATAATCTGCTGAGCATCCTGATACTTTTGTTCTGCACCACTCAGATCCAGTTCTAATGCTTGAGTCAAAAAGGCCATAGATCTGGACTTAGTACTAAAGCTTTTGTCGTGCTTGATATCAAAAAATTCCTGCTCAGAGATGGTGCCCAGCTCAGCAAATAATTCCAGTCCGCGATCGGCGCGGTTGGTCATGCGTGTTGGAAAGCCATCTTCGATGCGATAGTTTTCTTTAACCGGGTTATCACCCTCTGCGGTGACATGAAAGGGGCTCTGGTTGGCGCTGTGAATATAACCGGACTTAGGATTGATGACCTGAGGCAACTGGTCAAAGGGCATATATTGATCCCAGATCAGGCTGCTGTCATCACCGGGCAGATAATGGGCCCAGTTGTAGCCGCTGGCTCGATTGGGGGTAAGGCTGTTATGCACAAACATGGTGTTACCTTCGCGGTCAGCATAAACCAGATTAAAGCTGGCAAACGCGTGCAGACGCATCGCATTGCGCCATTCTTCAAAGTTTTGCGCCTTGCTCATTGCCAGCCACTGTTCGACCTGACGCATCTCACCCATGCCGGCATACCGAACAGCGTAGGTGCCGTGATCTGTGCGTAGCACCGGTCCATGCTCTGATCTCAAAACTTCCCTAGTCACGGACCAGGGCAGGAACCCCAGAAGCTTTACACCAATTGATATTTCTCGGGATGCTAAGGCTTTCCACTCACCGTCTAGCTTGTAGCGGTTGGGGTTATTGGGGTCTATATCCAACACATAGATATCCACTAGGTCTGGCTTATTGACTGTGGCTCCCCAGCCGAGATTTTCGTTAAAGCCCACGCCAATGGTGGCTCCACTGGGAAATAGGCCACCCATAACATTTAGGCCCTCATTGCTCTGAATATGCGCCTCGTACCAGGCCACCGGGCCTGTGGTGGGCTGGTGAGAGTTGATCGCTAACCTAGTCGAGCCATCGGCACTGTTGTAGGGTGATACAGTCATGGCATTGGAGCCAACAGGCAGCCCACCGATGGTCACGCCATGACCGCGGCTCTGAGTGTCGGCCATGGTTTCTCCCTGCTTACTGATGGGGTGTTTGCGCTGGTCTTCGAATAACTCAATGACTGGGGCATCAAAACCATAGAACAGCAAGTGACGCAGCATATAGCCGGCGACAATATCTTTGCCATTAATTGGGAACAGGCTTTGATTGGTTTCCTCTGGGTGGAGGGCGGCGTAGTAATTAATACCATCGGCAAAGGCTTCGATATAGGCCCTAGTCTCAGGTTTCAATTGGCTGTGGTATCCGGCATCGAGATCCTGCCAAATATCAAGCCACTGAATTAAGAAGTCTATGGTGGCAGCGTCTTTGCCATTAATGGCTGCATTGGTGCCGCGATAAAAAGGAATGCTGTCATGAATAATTTGCCAATTGTCTTCGGCCTGAGCATAGGCAAAACCAAAAGCCGCATCTACATCTCGCTCGCCAATAACATGGGGCACACCTAAATGGTCGCGCTCGATAACCACATCATATTTTTTATTAAGTTGCAGGTATTCCGCAGCGTTAAATGTTTTTGTGCAACCACTGATTAAAAGCAGTGCTGGAATGATTAGTAATGCGCGCATTTTTACGGCCTTTTAATTTTACTCCCTTTCTACGGTAACAGCCGCCCAAAGGTTTAGCTGCTAGTTGGTGTCGGATCCTCTTCTGCATGCAGCACCGTACCCACAGGTGCAGGTGCCGCCTGTAGTGTAATCTCGACCTTGTATTCACTTGGCAGAGCCTCAATAGTGAGCACTCGCCAGATACTGATCCCTGCCAGCAGTAAAAGGCAGGCTGCCAAAAGTAAAAAGAAGCTCTGTATGCCAAATATCTGTAGCCAGAATACCGCGGTAATAGGGCCGGTGATGGACGTAAGCCCTGCAATCAAAACAATGGTGCCACTGGCGGGAACAATTTCTGCTGGGCGCAGATGGTCATTGGTCAGTGCTACCACTATGGAATAGAGGGACAGTGAGCAACCACCGAACAAGAAAATTAACCCATAGAGTTTAATTGAGGCTTCGGATTCGCGGCTGATCATCAGCGCAAAAAATACGGCAAATAAACAGGCAAAGCCCATGACCCAACGGCGGTCAATCATGTCGGAGAGTTTGCCGATGGGATATTGCAAAATCATACCGCCAGCCATCATTGCGCCCATAAAGTTGGCCACCTCATAAACGCTAAATCCCAGTTTGGTGGCGTACACGGCGCCCATACCAAACAGAATACTGGATACCCATTGGGACAGGATAATACCGGTGACGCCCATCTTGGTGCGATACCAGAGATGGCGAATGCTCACTCGCTCTGTGTCCTCAATGGTCGGTGTTGTGATCACGGATAACAGGATCGGTACGGCGGCGACGCTGACCATTACTGAGATCAGGATAAACAACGTAAATTCTCTGGGGTTGGCTAGGTTGAGCATAAACTGCCCGGCACAAATTCCTGCCAACAGGATCGCTGTGTAAATAGATAGGATCTGACCGCGATTAGTGTTGGTGGAAGCTTGGTTTAACCAGCTTTCAGAGACCACATAAATGGTTGAGAAAGCAAAGCCGGTGAGTAGGCGCATCAGTGCCCAGGCCCAGGGTTCAACATAGATGGCATGAATAAGGATGGTCACAGAAGCCACGGCAGAAAGCGCGGCAAAAATGCGGATGTGCCCGACCCGCTGAATCATTTTTGGTGTGAGCAGGGATCCCGCCAAAAACCCAGCAAAGTAGCAGGACATTAGCAGCCCGATCAAGTAGTCCTCAAAGCCTTCCAGCTCGGCGCGCACGCCAAGCAAACTGCCCTGTACGCCAATGGCGAGGCCGATTAAGGAGAGGCCGGCAAACAGCGGCCAAATACTGACAATGGTTCTTACGGGCATGGGGTTTTGAGCCTGATCCAAATTGCCGGCAGATTACACCCGAAGGTCAAAAATACAAAGAAAATAATGCTGTTTTGTAGGCTTTTTTTGCATTTCTACGTTATCTGTTTTCTTGGGGAATTGAATGACAATTTTTTATGAATGAGTCACTATACGAATCAGTTAACAATTATTTAAAAGCAGTGTATTGAATATACTGGTGTAGCAGCGTAGTTATCAGTTTTTGGGTGTGCAATGAATAACAAAAAAGGTATCAGCAGGCGTACGTTTTTAAGGCGATCATCCGAGGCTTCACTGGCCTCAATGTTTGCTGCTCATTCGATTGGCCTGACCGGCCTGCTGGGCGCCAGTAAATCTATGGCGGATATGGGCGACTACAGGGCGCTGGTGTTTATCATGCTCAAAGGCGGTAACGATTCATTTAATATGGTGTTGCCCAGCGGGGCTGGCAGCTTACGAGCTAGCTATGAGCAGGGCCGTGGTATTGTGGCTCTGCCCAATGAAGGCCTGCAAGCACTTAATTTAGCTGATCCGGCTCAGATCTATGGCGGTACTCAATCGACAGATTTTGCCATGCATCCCCAGTGCCCACAGATGGCTGAAATATTTAATGCTGGTGAAATGTCGGTGCTTTGCAATGTGGGTAATCTGATCCAGCCAGTGACCAGAAATGAATGGTTTGACGGCAATGCCTCTGTGCCGCCGCGCCTATTTTCCCACTCGGATCAACAGAGACAAACTCAGAGCCAGCCGGACGATCCGTTTTTGTATGGCTGGGGTGGGCGTATGGCAGAAATTAATGAGCCCTATAATTCAGATCCCAATGTGTCGCCGTTGATCTCTATGGCCGGATTAAATTCTTTCCAGATCACCAGAGACAGTTTGATCAATACCTATGTTATGGGTAATGACGGTGCAGTAAGTCTCTATGGCTTTAACGGTGCCCGTCAGGCGATGGTTGAATCCTCTATGCAGTCTGTGGACAGCGCCTCCCATCTAATGGAGCAAAAATATAAGAATGTCTATGATTCTGCCCGTCAGGCTCAGGCCGTTGTGGATTCTGCGTTTGATTTGGCAGAGACCACAGGGGTTGATTATGACGCGATTTTTGATGCGGCTGGGACCAACAACAGCAAGATCAGTCGACGGCTTAAAACTGTTGCCAAAATGATTGCTGGTAGGGCAGCGACTAGTAACAGCCGGCCAGTGTTTTTTGTTGAGCTCACTGGTTTTGACAACCATCAAAAGCTTTTAGGTGATCACAGCCAGCGTATGGCTGAACTAAATTCAGCATTAAAGGGCTTTCGCGATGTGCTGGTTGCTCAGGGTGATTTTGACAAAACTCTCAGCTACGTGACCTCTGAATTTGCCCGCACATTTACCGCCAATGGTGACGACAACGACGCGGGTACAGACCATGGCTGGGGCGGGCATGCGCTGGTGATGGGCGATATGGTCAACGGTGGCAAGTTCTTTGGGCAGCACCCGGATCTGCGCCTTGATGAGGGGCTGGATACGGGGCGCGGTCGCTGGATACCCACCACTTCAAACACCCAGATTGCCGCAGTAATTGCTAACTGGATGGGCGTAAATCAGGCTAATCTCGGGGAGTTATTCCCCACCTTGAGCAATTTCTCCAGTCCCTTTGAAGAGGGCACCAACCTCGACTTTATCAATGGAGGGCTTTCCCTATGAAGCACAGTTCTGTAATTGCGCTGTCAGCTCTTTCTCTGCTTTTGTCTGCTTGTGGTGGCGGCGGTGGTTCCTCTGACACAGCCCCTCCGCCGGTTGTGGTCGACAATCCGGATGTGACTATGGCATTGGTAGAGCCTCAGGCTTATGAGCTCAATGGTCAATTTGCCAAGTTCAAGATTGATCGCTCTGGTGCCTCTGGGGCGTTGTCTATTAATTATTCCCTAGGCGGAAGCACGGACATCACCAAAGGGTCGGCCTCGGCAGATGACTTCCAGATGGTGTACAGCGATGGTGGCAATGTCGGTGATAGATTTGAGTTGGGTGCTAACCAAAATTCCCGTGTGGTCGAGGTGCGGCCTGTAGCTGATAGTGCCTTTGAGGTGCCAGAAGCTCTGAGCATTACACTGGCCTCTGGCTCTGGTTATGACCTGGGCACCGACCGCAGTGCCAATGTGATGATTAGCGATGCTACCAACGACAGCGCCAACCAAAAAGTTTTTCTGGGCGCCTTTGCGTCACAAAATGGCGCCATTACCAATGGCTCTGGGGTGCTGAGTTTTATCCTGCAGGGGGACAATGAGGCGGGTAAGTTGAGTTATTCATTTTCCAACTTGAGTGCGGTACAGACTGACCAGCATATTCACCTTTCTCCTTCCGGTACAACCGTAAAGGATATTGATCAGACTGGCAGTATCAGCAATTTTGTTTGGGACCTGGCCCCTGGAGGCATTTTTGTTACCGAGCAGCAGATGTTGGATGCTCTTTTTAACGGCGAGTTTTACGTTAATATCCACACGGCGGACTATCCCACGGGTGAGATATCTGCCAGCCTGATTTTTGACGCTGATGTAGAACCTCCAGAAGAATCGGTATTGTCATCCAAGCAGGTGAATCAGGATATTATCCGTTTCTTAAATCAGGCGACCTTTGGTGCAACCCCCGGCGACTATGAGGCATTGAGGGCGCTGATTGATGAAGACGGTAGCAATCGCATGCAGGTCTATGCCATGTGGATCGAGCAGCAGTTCGATCTGGACCAAGCCGAAATGTTGCCCTTGCTTGATGCCACACTCGCCGAGTTTGGTGACGAGTGGCCGCCCAATGTGCGTAAGGATTCTATCTGGCCTCTAATACTCTACGGCAATGATCAACTGCGTCAGCGCATGGCTTTTGCCCTGAGTGAAATTCTGGTGGTCAGTGACCAGAATAATACGGTCGATGATGCCTATCGCGGTGCGGCCAGTTACTGGGATATGCTGGGGGCCAACGCCTTTGGCAGCTATCGCCAAACCCTGGAGTCGGTCACTAGGCACCCAATGATGGGTATTTATCTCAGCCATTTGCGCAATCAAAAGGCTAATCCAGACATTGGCTATTACCCCGACGAAAACTTTGCTCGTGAGGTGATGCAGCTGTTTACCTTTGGGCTGGTGCAACGGCGACAAAATGGCTCGATTATTTTGGGCCCGGACAATTTGCCCATAGAGACATATAACAATGATGTCATCAAAGATATGGCTAAGGTGTTCACTGGTTTGAGTTTTGGCGCCTACGAGCAGGGTGGTAGCAATGTGCCCAATAATGGCTTCTTTCTTGGCTCTCAAATCAATGACGCTCAGTATCGGTGGATTGCGCCCATGAGGTTTTTCCCCAACTTTCATGAGTATTCTGCCAAGACATTGTTTACTGATAATGGGCAGGTGGTTACCATTGCCGAAAGCAGTCAGCAGGATTTGGCTGATGCTGATGCAGAGTTGGACCTCGTGCTTGATGCTTTGGTGTCTCACAGCAGCACAGCGCCCAATATCAGCCGCAAGCTTATTCAACGCTTTGTGACGTCAAACCCCAGTGCGGCGTATATTCAGCGCGTGGTCAATGCCTTTGGCGCTGAGGGTGACTTAAAAGCCGTTATCAAGGCTATTTTGCTTGATGTCGAGGCGCGCAATCCCGCTGTGGCTAGCTCGCAAACTTTTGGCAAAATTAAAGAGCCAGTGCTGCATATGACCGGGATATTACGCCTTTTGGAAGCTCAGTCTGAAGTGCCGCTGGGGCCCACTGGTACTGAGGATGATGCAGTGCGTGGGTTTAATTATGAGTTTATCGATCAGTTCTCTGTAGGTACCTCTATCTTGCGAATGGGCAATCTGGATATTGGTCAGGCGCCATTGGGAGCAGGCTCGGTGTTTAACTTTTTCTCACCAGACTTTGCTCCTCCTGGCGTGATTGCCAGCAATTCATTGGTGTCCCCGGAGCTGCAGTTGGCGACGGAGTCTCAGCTGTTTAAAACCTTTAATACCTTCAACAAGTTAATAAATAGCGGGTTTTTTCGCTACTCGGTATACGACACGGACAATATTAATCCTGCTTATGAGTCGGGGCAGTTTCATGTTCGCTTGAACCCTAGGCGCCTCAAGGCTCAGTGGGATACAACTGAGGGTTCTGAGACTGACAAGGCCGCTGCCATTGTCGACTATCTGGATTTCTATCTGAATGCCGGCCAGCTAGCAGACAGTGATAATACTGGGATCCGCCAAGCTATGATCAGTAATATTGCAGTGGCGAGTGAGAGCAGCAGATACAGTTTGGGTATCTATGGCGTTGGCACAGCGCCGGCGTTTATGAGCCAGAAATAATCCGCTATCAGCTCCAGGGAAAGGGGCTACTGGACACTGGGTGCAGTTTTCCTTCGGCATAGCGAGAAAAGCGGAAGGGCTTGAGTAGACTCGAGCTGTCACCGCAGATATCTTCAGCGACCAGCTTGCCAACACCAAGCATTTTGTAGCCATGGTTGGAGTCGGCAATCATATAGCAGTTGCCGTGAAAGACATCGAACACTGGAAAGCTGTCGGGCGTAAAAGCGCCGATGCCACCGGAAGGCTCATCTTTATACTGGGGCATGGTACCGGAAAAACGCTTCTGGCAATGGGCCAGTGCAGACACCCACATAGTTGAGAAGTCTTCGCCGACGATAAATTCAGGGGACGCCGGGCCATAGGGGTCTACTGCCACGTTGTCAGCATGTTTGTCGACAATAAAGGGCGCAGCGCCGCCCTGGATACCACCGAAGTGGAAGTCGGGTTTGTAGTAGATCCCCCACATCTTATCGGTGATCAAGGAACCATCAATATCGGAATAGAGGGGGGCATCTGTATCCACATGGATTACTGGGGGCATTTTGCCATCATTGGTTTTCTGCAAGTTGGGGTCTACGCCCAGCGTCCCCTCTTGCAGTGACCAGTAAACCCACATGGGAATATCTGTGCTAACCAGCCCGGTCTCTGGGTTTTTGATACTGATACTGTCTGGCAATTCCAGCATGGCCCATAATTGTTTGGCCCAGGGGCCGGGGGCAATAACCACATAGTCACAACAGATGCTGCCACTGTCAGTTAGTATCGAAGTCACTGCGCCCTGGCTGTCGCGATCAAACCCGGTCACTGTGATGCCGCCAATAATGCGCACACCCTCAGCTTCGGCTTTTGCCGCTAACCCCTCAAGCGCTCTGGTGTTGTTGGCGTAGCCGCCAAGTTTTTCATGCAGAACTGAGGTGATACCTTGCGCCTGCCAGTCATCAAAAATATTTAGCATATAGTTGGTGCAGTCTTTCTCTCCCTCAATAAACACAGACTCATAACCAATAGCTTGCTGTTGTTGATAAATAGAAGCGACATCCTTATGCATCGACTCGCTGCTAATCTGCATGTAGCCCACTGGATGGTAACTATAGGCTTCGGGGTCTGTTTCCCATACCGAGACGCTGTGGGCCATTAATTCGCGCATAGCTGGCTGGAAATAATTATTGCGGATCACACCACAGGCAATGCCTGAAGCACCAGCGCTGATAGCTGTTTTGTCCACCACCACAATGTCTGCGCCGGTTCCACTGCCGCGGGCTTTGAGTTCAAGTGCCAAATGGTAGGCGGTGCTTAAGCCATGGATGCCTGCGCCAATAATTACGTAGGGAGATTGTTTTAATGCAGGCATAGTTTTTGCTCTTGTTCTAATGGACCGTTAATCAGGATATTGGCTGCTACATGGGAGGTGGTCAATACCCATAAGGACAGCTTATATATCGAGGCTAAGTCGCTTATGGATATTCACAGGCCGCATTTGTGAGCTAAAGTTCAGCCTGTTAAAAGTGCGCCTAGATATAGGCCCTTTGAATTGCTGCAGGAACAAAAATAGATGAGCAAAAATACCAGTCAAAATATCATCAGGCTGCGGGATTTGGATGCTGTTAACCAGCCTATTGCCCAAGCCTCTGGGATGCCGGGGTCAGCCTACACCAGTGATCGGCTATTCGAGTTTGAGCGCGACCATTTGATGGCCAACAGTTGGGCGGGGCTAACCTTTGCCTCCGATGTGCAGGCCAACGGCAGTGTGGCACCAGTGGACTTTATGGGTCTGCCGCTGATTGTTATCCGTAATCGCCAGGGGCAAGTTAATGTGTTCCACAATGTCTGTAGCCATCGGGGTATGAAACTTGTCAGCGAGGCCAAGCTCCAGGCCAGAGGTATCAGATGCCCCTACCACACCTGGTATTACGATCTGGATGGCAAGCTAAAATCTACACCATTTATTGGTGGTGTAGATATCAATAAAATCGAGAATTTTTCCTGTGAAGACAATGGTCTGAAAGCTGTTCGCAGCCATGTATGGATGGGTGTGGTGTTTATCAATCTGTCTGGGGATGCTCAGAGTTTTGAGGATTTTATTGGGCCCCTAGAGCAACGTTGGACGGCATTTGTAGGTGAGTCTGGTCTGCCTCAGTTGCGTCAGCCAACGCCGGGCAATGCATCACAGATTACGGTCAAATCCAACTGGAAACTGGCGGCCGAAAATTTCTGTGAATCCTACCATTTGCCTTGGATCCACCCAGCGCTGGATACCTATTCGCCGCTGGACCAGCATTACG
>ERZ1039804.1616-NODE-1616-length-12499-cov-14.853664_pt1 | contig 12499 bp, 10 predicted proteins | sample MGYA00383089_ERZ1039804 | MGnify/ENA primary metagenome ERZ1039804 (study PRJEB29581, sample SAMEA5548359) | metagenome | biome: marine; feature: coastal; material: water | depth 1 m | study: Short-term variability in the microbial, nano- and picoplankton...
AAATATTCCTGTTGACTTGTGTTGTTTGTATGACGTGTTGATACTCTATCAAAATCACTCCAATGACTGCTGATATCAATGCTTACTTGGGTTGTATCACCTGATGAATTTTGTGTTACATTCATAGCATCAATATAACCTTTGAACATTATAAGGTTATATTCTACCATTGATCCAATGGTTGCTACATTATCTGGTTCAAGGAATGCTCTATAAATTGTGACTGGTTTGTCAATGTATTCTAACGTTTGTGCTTCAACCATTATTGAATCATCACCGGGATTTAGTGGAACAATACCAGCAACTGTTATGTTAATTTTATCAATGCTAAACACTGCATTTTCTGTGATCTCACTGATACCAAGCAATCCACCTGCGGCTTTGAATGTATCATAATCTGGGTATGGTGTACTATGAATTAAATCTAAATCAAAAGGTGCTTGTGTCATAAGATATGTATGATTTGCGTCAATGTCTATTGCTACGCAATCATAATATTCTATAGTTTTTCTTTCAACTATTTCTGCTAATGTTGCCATTTAACTTCCCCATTGATCTAAATCAAATGCCACGCTTAAAGTATAATAATTGTTTACATCTACGCTGTATTCAAACGCATCACTGTTTAGTGTTACTATTGCCCATTCTGGGTTTTTGTCAACTTTTGCTGTTTGAGCCAAATTGCTTCTTAATGGATAAGGCATTCTAACTCTTGCTTCACCAAATACATTTGAAGCTGCTGCACCAATGGCTGTGTGTAAACTACCATTTTCATTTTCACCTGCCAGAAACACTTCACCTTCACGGAACGCTTCTGGATCACTTGCTGTTAATCCTTCAAGACGCAACACGTAAGACCCTTGTGGAGTAAAACCTTGTGCATAACTTGTAGGTATATTTAATGCTGACAATGAACTGTTTGTATCCATCATATCAGCCCATAGTATGCTTACATCATCTGCATTTCTCAGTTTGAAATAAATTGATTTGCTTTGGCCTTGCATTGCTTGAGCCATTGCGTGGAACTTTTGGAAGTCCTTTGCTTTCATTGGTGGATATTCTACTTCAAGTACCCACTTTGTAAATCCACTACGGCGTGTATATTTTACACCGTTTTGTGACATATTTGCAATAGTAGGTTGATTATATACAATGCTTGCACTTGCAGGTGATATGTGATTTGGCCATGTTTTAAGATCACTTGCTAAATTGCCTACCCATTCATCATGCGTATCAAATATATCTTCTGCATCAGCTATTTCATGTGGTGTTGGTGCTGGAGGAACATATTGATCTGTTCTATTTTCAATAAGAACTATTATATCTTCACCTGTTGGATATGCACCTTCTGAACCACTTTGTTCCACTAACTGCACATCCTGTAGATATCCATCAGTGTCAACTGTTGTAGTAAATTGTGCTGACACGGCTCCATTTGTATAATAACTTGGTGTAGTTGACCCAGCTTCCCAATATTTACTTGTATTTGTTTGTGCACCAGGTGTTGTAACATTTGAGCTATTTTGATATGTGTATTTTTGATTACCTGGTAATAATAAACTAACTGTATCAATTTCATATGGATTGCTGCCACCTGCGGTATATGGTCCAATATTTCCTGTTGTACTGTTACTTAATGGAAGAGTCATGCCTCCAGTTGGGTTTGGATTTAGCGGTATAATTGCTGTGGAAGTTTTATCTGGTAAATCAGCTAAATCACTTTGATGCTGTTCTACATATAGACCTGTCATCTGCATTGTAGACATAGATGGGTATTCTATAACAAATGGGCTTGTAGTAGTAGCTTTAAGGCGTGTTGTACTATTTACAGCTGCAACATCAACATCACCATATTTAAATCCGTTCCCACCACTTGGCGCATATACAGGTTCTTGAGTGAACACTTGTAAATAACCTGTATCACTTGCATCAATGTATGGAGTCCAATCACTGATAAAATCAGTACTTGTATATGGATTTGTAAGGGCATTATCATTGTAAAATTCAATGTAACTTGAAGCTTGTAATTTTTTTACATAAACAGTTTTAACAAATGGTGTTCCACCAGAGTTGTTCATAGTAAGTTGAAGTGGTTGTGCTAAAACCCAATCTATAGCTCCCATGTACCATTCTACATTAGTTCCACTTACATCTATTCCTACTGGGTAATTATCACCTGCAGGGTCTACACTATTTGTAACACCAGTGTATGGTCTTGTGGTCCAATCAAAATTAACATTAGCAACTGTTTTAGCATGGTTTGTATAAACGTCTAATTGTTTTTTGTACTGACCTTGAGTTACTGGATTATCAAATCTACAATACCCGTTTGTTCCAGTTACTCCAGTGTAATTAGCTGGTGCTGCCGTTGCTGTCTGAAAAGCAGATGTGGGATATCCACCGCTGTTTCTTGATGGGAAACTACTTGGAAAATCAGTTACTTCAGTTCCATTGTTGAAATCATATTGGGTTGGTGCGGTGGTGGTATCATACGTGTAAATTTCTATGCGCCCTATATTTAAGGCTGGAATATCTTGTGAAAATACTGGACCATTGCTTGGTACTGGAACATACCTAAAATTGTCTTTTAAGATGTTACTTGGACTTGTGTTATCCCATGCCCCTCCGTACATAAGAGTAAATTGTTTATTATTATATGTTATATATTGGCTTGATGCTGTAAACACTTTCTCTGATGCAATTGTTGTGTTGTACTTAAAATGGTCATTCCAGAAAGTACCTGAGCCTTGCATTAGTGGCCCAGTGGGTGTCATTATAACTTGATTGCTGCTGTTAATTATAGTATCAGCAATACTTTTTAATAACCAAAATCTTGGTTGTCCATCATAAGAACCACCACTATAATTAAATGCCAAATTTGTGGGATACGGACTTGGTGTTTGTTCATCTGATGGTACCCCAAAAGGCCATTGATTCATACGTGTGCTTTGTTGAGATTTGCCAACTACAGTAAATGTTGAAGATGAAGCATTCCAATCTAAGGTAAGAAATTCTCCGTTTTGAATACCATATGCTGGGTAATCATCTGCGGCTTGTATATATGTTCCAAACAATGTGTCCCAATTAGACGCATAATAAATATTCTGACTGGGTGAAACGTGTCTAGTTGTTTGTGTTACTAGACTTTGAGCTGATTCACCAAAGGCTATGCTTCCATCTGTCTGCAATGTTGGAACTGCGTAAAATGGAATTAGGAAATTATTGTAATATGACAGATCAATTAATGTTGTCATGGAACTATTTCTATAAACATCATATATTTTATAAGTTGACGTTTCAAGAGCTGGAACTGATTTTAGATAATATGGATATGGTGCTGCATCTAAATTATTAGACCTTGCATCACCGGGGTAACTATTTCCGCTGCCAGTTGGAATGTAAAATGCTTGTCCATCAATATAATCAGTTGCCCAAGGTTTTGAAAGTTTTACTCTTGCGTTGTTTACTGTTGCCCAACCATATCCATTGTCAGGCATAGTTCCAGGAGGCAGGTCTGAACCTTGAGTAACTTGCGGTCTGTTCATAAAAGAAACATTAAAATCAACTGTTGCAGTTTTTGTGGAAGACCAATACGCTGAATTAAGATTAGGAATTTCAATTGTAGTAGTATTATTTACTGCGTCATATACTTTATTTTCATATGTAAAGAATTCAGCGTAGCTCTGAGCAGGTAATCCGTCTTTGCTGGCCTCTGTGCCATTTGGTCCAAATGTATGCCCTGAGTGCCAAGTAATCTGTCCAGCCTCTGTAACCCAGAGTTGACCAGAATCTGGTAACTGAGATGCTGCTCCTGGAATTTCAATTTTTTTTGTTCCAGGTAAAATTGTACCATTAAAAGTAGTACCATTTAATGGAAACTCTAAATTATTATATGTACTTGCTCTACCACTCTGTGAAGTAAAGTCTACTGGTAGAGATGTATAAAGAGCATATACATGTTCTGAAGTGGGACTGTTTGGAAACCCAGCAGGAAACTTGTATATATAATAAGTACCAAACAATAAATTATCATTATCCCATGATGTACCTGGTTGTGAGAATGTTATTGCTGATCCATCTGGGACAATTACATTGTTTGATCCAAAGACTGTAGTCAAATCTAATTCCCAAAATCCACTGCCTAGGTAGTCTGAAGTAATTAGGTTGCCTTGTGCATCTTCATGCATATACCTACCAGATATTTGAAGCACATCATCAAATGTAACAGGAAAACTTATACCACCACCAATAAAACTGACAAGATTTGTTAATGCTTGATCTGTTGCAAGTTGAATTTCAGTAGGTGAAATTATTTTTGCATATAATTCCGGATAATCTCCGCGGTCTATAGTAACACCAAATGTTCCATCAACTCCTGATGTTGTTACTCTCATTCCATCATTAAAATCACCTGTTGTTGTTACTGTAACACTCATTGGTTGAGTTGTAGCATCTGCTGTCATTGGAACGCTGTCAATTAATTTCTTTGTTGCAACAACCAATGGCTGTTGCCAAAAATCATAACGTGATAAGTGTCCAGCATATGATACGTTTTCATAAAAGCTGCCAAACTTTGAAATGTTTTGCATAGTTTCACTTGTGGTAGCTGTTATTGCCAAAGGATTTAGCCAAGTTTTGTATGCTCCGGCTATTAAAGTTTCTATTCTGTTGTGAAATCCAGTATATGAATCACCTACATAATTTGGATCTATGTAATCTGTAGCCAAGTTATTTGGATACGTAAATATTTGTCTCATGTCAGCCATTAATAAATCCCCTGTTTTCCACGTCTGTTATATGCATTCTGGATAATACCTTCTACTGCCTTTTTGTTCTTAAGCAGGAACTCTGTTCCAGTTTGCGTGTCAATTGCTTGTATAGTTATATTTACCGCAGGTGCTCTACCGCCAATTTGATCCATTGGAGTAACACCAGCTGGCCCGTGTATAATCTCAGGTCCTGATTCACCTGCTATACCAAACTTGCCTGCGCCTAATGTTCCGCCGTTTGCAAAGAAGCCACCAAATAGTCCACTTACTATTCCGCCAAGACCGCCACCGCCGCCTCCACCAAATAGTCCGCCAAGGCCTCCGCCTCCAAGGCCACCACCGCCAAATACTGAACCTAAGATGCCGCCCAATCCACCAGCGCCTTGTCCCATTTGTCCAATTTTGTTTTGGAAGAAACTGGCAAAGTTACCTAAGTCCATTTTACCTGTTTGTAATGCGCTACCTAATGTATTAGCAAATACTTCTTCAAATGTTTGTGCACCTTGAATGGCTGAATTTGTTGTTTGTGTTGCCATTCTACTTGATTCTGAAATAGCACCATTTGCCATATCTCTAAATGTTTGAATAATACCATCACGTAAGTCTGGGAAAATACTATTACCAAACCAGTCATTGTACATATCACTTGCATATCCAGTGGCGCCTTCATACATTCCTTTGGCACCATTTATAACACCATCTTTCATGTTACCAACTGCACCTACAGTAGCATCTTTTAATTCAATTGCTTTTTGTTTGATTGCACTCAATGTTTCAACAGCTTTTTGGAATGCACCAACAACTGCATCAACAATACTTTTTAATGCGTTGAATCCTGATTCAAGTGCCGGTAATGCAATCTCATAAACAGTCTTCATTATTTCATATGCACTTGTAACTACATCAACAATGAATTGGAAACCTTCTTTTAATAAAGGTAATGCACTGTCAACAAGTGGTGCAATTGCTTCTGCTATAAATCCCAAGTATTCAAATACTTTGGTTAAGATTGGAACTATAACTTCTGTAAGTAGTGTACCTATCAATTCAAATACAGGTTGTAGATTGCTGATTGCTGTTTGTACTTTTTCAATAATAGCAGGCATGTTTGCTAATATGTTTTCACTGAGATCCAATAACATTGGCATCAGCGGTGTAATTGCATCAGTCATCATTTGACCCAGGCCTTCTTTCAAGCGTCCAATGTTGTCATTGAATGCTTCTGCCTGTTCAGCTGCTTCTAATGGAATAATGTTTGTGTTTTGTGAAACGTCATCAAGCGTAGCTTGTAGATCTTCTGCACTTTCATTCATGCTTGCAAACTGTTGTTGAATTAATGGACCAGCACGTCCACCAACAACTTTTGCAAAGTCTTCTGTTGTAATCTTGCCTTCATTTAAGGCATTCATCATTTCTTGTAATAGATCTGGACCTGACTTTAAGTTGCCGTTCAAGTCTAATATACTATCACCAAGTTTGTCAGTAACAGCGGCAAATGATTTTTGTCCTTCTGTTCCTGCTTTTAATCTGCTTGTGGTTTGAAGCATAGCTCTATCAAATGTAGCGGCATCAATACCTGCTTCATTCATAGCTTGTTTCATTACTTGGAAGCCTTCAAATGCTTCCCCACTCATTGCTGCTCCGGCACTCCTTGCACTTTTAGCCAAGTCATCCATTGCTGTAATTTTATCACCAACAATTTTAACTGCACCTAAGGCAGCAAAAGCGGCACCTGCCGCCCCCATTGCAACCTTAAATTTATTGGCACTTCCTGTAAGCCCACCAAGTCCGCCTGAGATCTTACCAATTGATCCACTTGCGTTGTCCTTGGCGTTGATATTAATATTATAATCTGCCATTAGTTCATCCTTTTATTTTGTTGCTGGTACTGGTATTCATAATATTTAGCCCAGCCCTGCAACTCCAGTGTGCTTACATTGTGCAGGATCCATTCTACACTTTGTCCTATCTCTCCAGCAATTTTGAAGAGCAAGAGTGTGTCAAGATCCTCTGTTAGTTTCCCAGAGTACCGTTTGCTGCATCCTTGGCGGCATTTAGTTCAGTACAGATACGGATAATGATATTTGGATCAACTTCACGCATCAGTACATCTTTGTCTGCGTTCTTAAATAGTTTCTTACCATCTTTATCCAACGCCTTTTGGATTAATGTTTCTACCAAGGCGGCAACTAATTCACCTTTTGCATGCAACTCAAGAACTTTTTGTTCCTGTGCAAACGTTGATATATTCTTAAAATAGATTGTTGTTTCCCATTCTGGTACTTCAATCTTATTCAAATCTCCTGCTAATTGGTCTCTAAAATGACCCTTTGCTTTGTTTAATACGCTCATAATTATTTCCTTGTTGTTTTACGTAGGGCAACTTCAACTATCCCGTTGGGTGCTTGTCTACTTGTTTTATCTGAGTCCAATACTCCAATGTATGGGACTGTGTTCTTTGCCAATGGAGCAATCTTTCTTCCGTTCATTCCACGGAATGTGTTTACCCAACCTTGGCGTGCTCTACCTGTATCTATTGGGGTGGTAGCACGTAAGTTTGCAACTAAGTCACGTGAAAAAGTGGACAAGTCTTTGGATATCTCCGCATACAGTTCTTTTTTAATTCCTGCTTGTGTTTTAGCCATTAACTTGTCCTCCGTTTCTTATGCTGCTGTTGTAAGCGCACCATCACCTGTAAATGATAAAGATGCGGTAATCATATCTTCAACACCAACTGATGTTTCTACTGAAGTAACAATTGCACTTCCTGAATATGTAGTTGTGCCTGCTATTTCATAAGCAACCAAATCTACTACTGCGCCAATAACTGGGTATGTTTCAGTTGTGTCAAAAATAGCTTCCGCTGTTCCTTCCCAACTTGCCATTCCTGGTTTGATGCATTTCCAATCAGCGCCCATGTAAGATGCTTCAATTGTTTCTGCGTTTTGTGTAATAGTCCATGCAGTTAGTTGAGCTACGTTTGTAGACCCACCATCAACTGACAATGCACCATTTTTTCCTGATATACATGCCATGTAATATCTCCTTTATGTATTATTTAATTGATAACAATATTCTACAGTGAATATCATTCTACAACTGGCAAAAGGTGCACTTTCCCCAGTCTCTACAGCCTCAACTCTGCTGAGCCTAATATCTTCAACAGTTGAATCTAAGCTTCTATCTTCCATTAGTGTGTTTTCAATAGCTTCTACGGCAATATTTCTTTGCGTATCACGTTCTCTTCCACCCACTACCAGTACAATATCCACACTCATCAACCCTTTACGCATCAACCCAGCTGAACCCATTGACATAGTAATATCTTCAATGTCTTCATCTGTGGTCTCAATGTATACGGCTGGAAAAGCTGTTGCGGCAAGTTCTTCAATCACTATAGGATCTCTTTCAACTACACCCAGCTTAACACTGCGTTGCGCTTTTAGACGCTTAACTATTTCTACTAAAATATCTTCTCTGCGTGCCATTATCTATACAACCTATTTTGACTTACTTGTTTGACATCTGAGTTGTCAATAGTTCCGTCATTTTCAAAATCATATTTTATTCCTACACCAAATTGTAATTCCCATTCTTCAGTGAATCTATCTTTATAAAAGGATAGTTGTTCTCTGTAGGGATCACCTTCTGGTCTGAATGTAGATAACCTTGGCAGAATATAACCATATAAGGCTTGATATACTGTAGTTTTAGTCCACTGTGCTTCAACCAATTTACTACTGTCAAATTCACTACGGCTATAAAATTTATTCCACCATTTGAATTGAATCATGTTGATAACATCAGTCTGTGCTTTGGCCAGTTCTTCTGTCCAATCATCAACTCCTTGTTGGAAAACTTCTGGAGCGTATTCTTCTAAATTTGTATTTGTAGCAAATGCCATTTTCTTCTCCTGTTGAATAACTGAAGCGGTTGCCCGCTCCAGTTTGCTTTAAGCTATATTATGCTGCGTCTTGTACAACTACACCACGTGTAGCGTCAATTACGTCAACACCAAATGCTGCTGAAGCAACAATATCATTACCAACTGCTGCTGCACGTCTTTCAACTTCAACATTAACTCCACCTTGCATAGCCATGCGTAGTGCGTCACCTGAGAACACTGCAAATTTAGTGTTTGTTAGGCCTGTGTTAGTGTCATTTAAGTGTGAACTTACATAACATGGTGTGCCTGCAATCATGCCAATGAAGCCTGAACGCATTGCTGCGTTTTGTGTGTCTCCACCTGCAAATGCTGAACTACCAATAACTGTCATAAAGCCTTGGTATGCTGCTGCTGAAACTACACAATTAAGTGGACCTGTTTCACCTGCGGCACGGATTGTTCCAATTGCTTCATACATTTCATCTAATAGATTAGTTGTTGCTTCTTGGGCTGTTAATGCACCAAGTTGTGCTGATACTAATGCGTCTACTTTAGATGCAATTGCGTTACCCATGATTCTACCCATGTCATTAGTGTCAATGCCACCAAGGTCACGTAGAACTGTGCGTGCTGCTAATAGATCCAAAGCAATAGTTTTCTTTGTATCTGATGGAAGTAGAGTTTCAAAGTCTACGCCTGGAGCTGCTTCTGCTGAGATTGAATCTGCAGTTACTGAACCCATAACAGCCACTTGTGCTGAGGCTGATCCTGCTGGAACTTCTACTGATGGAATCAATAAACCTGGTAGGTATAATGAATTCTCTTGTGCTGCAAATACGGTTGCTGCTTGTACCGGGACCACCATTGCATCTAAGTTGATGCCTGATCCGTATGCTGAGTTTGCCATAATATTTTTCCTTTATATATTATAAAATTAAACTTTACCTTGAGCCTTCATCTTTTTATAGATTTCTCTATGCTCAGGCTTGTTTAAGTCAAGTTGTGCTAAATCAAAATCTTTTTGATCTGCGTTAATTGTATTACCCGTAGAGCCTGCACCACTTGGGCCTGCGCTCTTAAAATACTGGTTACTTGATAGGAACTCTTCAACTAAATGGTGAACGTTCATTGGATCAGCTGAATCCGTATAACGTTGTTTACCTTCTGAATCTGTAACAATTACTTGTCCGTCTTCACTTAATTTAATGCTCTTTCTCAATAGTTGAGCCACGTGATCAGGTGCAACACTTTTAGCTTTAGATGCCGCATCAATTAATGCACCATCAATTTTGATAGTCTCAAGTTCACTACGTAGTCTGTGGATTTCTCCTTCTGACTTTTCTTTTTGTTTCTTGAGAACACCGTTAAAGTCTTCCTTCTTGATCAGTTGCTCTTCCTCAATCTGCTCTTTCAAGCCTCTGAGTGCTTTGTATTCTTCCACATCAACATTTTCATATTTCTTGTTGACTTGGGCAACACGTTTACCAATCAATTCATTTACCTCTTCTTGAGTGAATGTCTTGGCTTCAACCTGGGTTTCTATATTTTGGCCTGCATCTACATCCCCAGTGTCTGTAGTTTCAGTAATACCATGAGTTTCTGTTGTCATGTCAATTTCCTTTATTAAGTTAGGGTTGGATCATATAATCTACTTATATAGCTTTATTTATCCTTTTACTCTTCTTCAAAGTTTTCTACAGGCACCCAATAGTGTTGGCAGTTGTATCCACCACGCACTACAAATGCATCACCAGGCTCTTTTCCTGCCCAGCTTTCACCATTCCAGATGTTCTGTATTTCTTCTTCAGTCATTTGTAATCCCAACATACTTCTGCAAAATGGTCTTGATGTTGCCATCAACCCACCAGCATATTCAAAGCGTTCAATCTTCTGACGCTTTGCTCTGCTTTTTGCAAATGTTCCGTTGTAACTACCTACAACACTTTCTGCTTTTGTACTCAACAACGTTGCTAATGCAGCCGCTGTGTTTACATCACCAGGTAATTTACGTTTAATTTGTGCTACAAGATCTTTGTGTTGATCTCCTGTTGCTTTACGCAATTTACGTTGTAATCTTTTTACTTCTGGATCATTGGAATCCATATGAACTCCGCTGATTCTTCCACGTACTTGATTTACCAATGCAGCTGTAGCCACACCAGCAACTGTACCAAGTACCGCTGTCTTAATTACATCTTCACTTGCACTGGCTACAGTGTTAGCCAATTCATCTTGTGAACTTTGTAGTAATGCACTTTCTGCCACATAGTCTGCAGGTTCAACTGGCAAACTACTTTGGTCTAATAAGTCTGTGCTTACATCTCTTAAACTGTTTGCACTGGCACGCACACTTTCAGCATGCCGTCCAAATGCTTGATTAATCTGTGGCCTTAAAGCCTCAACTGGTAGACCTTGGGATACCAGTTCCGCTACTTCTGACTCTAATGCTTTGGCATTGTCAAACACACCAGCTTGAACTTCTTCTAATGTATTCTCCAAAACTTTATCATGTTTTTTAACATTGAACTTTGCCATGTTTATCCTTCATGCGTGTAACCTTGTTCAAGCAACAACAAATGCTGTGCTTCTGATGTTACAATTACACTTTTACCTGTGCGTGGATCTACCATCACGTGTGTTTCAAACTCTTCTGTTGAATTCATATCTGCAAGTATTTCACTTTGCAATTCTGCATCATCAACAGTTAGTGCAACAATTTGTCTGCTAATCTCATCTTGGAACTTAGCGTTTGTAACACCTGAACTGCGTGTTTTCATTAAGAAGTCTAATTCTAAATGTTCATCTCTCATGTCAAATGTTTCTGGATATTCTAAACTAAAGTCTTCTGGCATACTTAATGCTTGCCAATCCAACCAAATAATCCACATTTGATATTCTGTTTCTTTGAGTGTGTCAGCCATGTCTGATAGCTTTGCATTTAATAACTGACGTTCCGTTTGTAATGCAACACCACTCATTGGTGAACCTGTTGTAGCTTGTATACTTGAAGTGTGTGTCATGCGTTGAATTGATTGCACACTGTTAGATATTGCTTTTAGTATACTGTCTGTTGTTGATAGACTTGGTGAAAGCAGATAAGGTTTCAATCCTGGATCAACGCTTTCATCTAAGTTAAGAACACTGCCTGCACCAGCAACTGCGTCAGTTGAAGTTGGTTTAACTAATGTAGGATGTGAACTGATACGCAAATGCTGTTCAATTTCACTTGCACAATTGTAAATAAATTTCTGTTGGTTAGCCACGTCTGCAATCAAACTGTAGCCTACACCTTTGGTAGGTGACTTTAGTGGAGCATGAAATATAAATGGAATGTAACCCAATGGATTCTCATGTTCTTCATAACTTTCAATACTGCGGTAATCACCAGTGTTTGAATCTTTGGTTACTTTGTATTTGTGAACACTGTCTTTATACCAACATGTAAATGTAACGCAATGATCATTTTCACTTTCACGTACTTTGATGTATTCAAGTTCCATCTTGCCTGCAACATTACGTTCATAGTACCAATCTAAAACGTTTTGTGGTGTATACATTGCCGCATAAGCACGGATGCCTAATTGAATTGCTTCAGCTTCTGTTTCTACTTTGTATGCAGGTTTGTCTACCAGTATCCAAGTAGCACCATGTACCATTGCCAAGTCATTTGCAGTCTTTAAGAAACTGTCTAAACTTTGTCCTTCTTGGTCTGTGTCATACAACCAAGCGTTTACCAATGGATTGTTTATCAATAATCCAATATCACGTTTTGGTAATGTACGGAACAAAAAGCTACGGTAAATGTCTACAGTGGTTTGCACATGGTTGTCTAATGGCGTAGAGT
>ERZ1039804.1619-NODE-1619-length-12485-cov-32.848833_pt1 | contig 12485 bp, 18 predicted proteins | sample MGYA00383089_ERZ1039804 | MGnify/ENA primary metagenome ERZ1039804 (study PRJEB29581, sample SAMEA5548359) | metagenome | biome: marine; feature: coastal; material: water | depth 1 m | study: Short-term variability in the microbial, nano- and picoplankton...
CCGACGTGCGAAAGGGAATGAACATGTCAGAAGATAACGATAACGAATTTGAAAATATGGAAGATTTTGTAGAAAATACGGAAGAACTTGACGAAGTATTAGACCGTATGCAACGTCGTGCTATTGGTATCAGAATGCGTAAAAACCGTTTTAAAATGAAACGCGGTAGAGAAAAAGCTGCACGTAGAACTGCAACAATGGAAGTACTTAAGAAACGTGCTCGTAAACAAGCGATCAAGGATCTTAAAAACCGGTTTGCAAAAACTAAGCGATATGCTGACATGTCTTCTGGCGAAAAGATTGTAATTGATAAACGCGTTTCTAAATTCTCTAAACAGAGATTAGATGCTATGGCGAGAAAGTTATTGCCAAAAATGAAAGTTAAAGAACGCGATCGTAAAAGAGCCAAAGCTAAGAATGAAGATTTAAATACGCAATTTGAAAACTTTATGATAGAAAAAACTGGACCTTATTATACAGGTGTAGCCAAAAACAAAAAAGACGATCGTGAAGATCACTTTGAGCGTAATGCCAAAAAGGCTGATAACGATGCCTCTGCATATAAGCCAGCTCCCGGAGATAAAGAAGCAAAGACTAAAGAGTCAAAGCATACTAAAAAAGCTCGTGCAATGGGTTATACTGAAGACTTAGACGAAAGCCATATCTGGGGACAACGTCAAGGTAAACGCCCTCATATGCTTTTAGATAAAAACGGTAAAACAAAATTTGATAAGCGTTTCAAAATGTATAAACCAAAACTTCAGGAAGATACTGATTTAATTGGTGAAGACATTGTTGACTTAATGAAATCAACTGAGTCTTATATACAAGAGGATGCTGCTGATAAATCTTTAGCCAAAAAGGCAGAGAAATCTGGTATGCCGAAGGGTGTATTAAAGCAAGTATATAACCGAGGCGTTGCTGCTTGGAAAACTGGTCATAGACCGGGAACTACACCAGAGCAATGGGGACACGCAAGAGTTAATTCTTTTATAACTAAATCGTCTGGTACATGGGGCAAAGCTGATAAAGACTTGGCTGCAAAGGTACGTAAAGAAGAAGTAGAACTTGATGAAGCACCACGTCGCAAAGGCGCTCCTAAGATGACTGGAGACTCTATTGCTATTCAACGAGCAAAAGATGCTGAGCATAACAAAGCTATGGGGCGTACTAAAACTGGTCGTAAAAAGCCTGTTCGCCAAATGACTTCTACTCAACGTTCATTGGCACAATTGCGCGGTGAAGAAGTAGACCTTGGAGAAACATATAAGATTACTAAAATGTATAATCCAACTACGAAAAAATCTCGTGCAGCTGGAAAGAGTACAGCAACATTCGCGGTACATTCACATGATCGTAAACACTTTAAAGAGTTTCCAAATCAAAAAGATGCTGAAAAACATTTAAAATCTCTTGGCAAAAAAGAAGAAGCCGATTTAGATGAAATGGATTTCTCTATTAAATCAGTAAAAAAATCTGGTTTAGCAAGTCTCAAAAAAGCAAATAACTATGATAAATTAAAATCAGATATTGCTAAAATGAGAGACAAACTTAATAAAGATAAAGGTCTTAAAACTGAAGCAGAGATTAATGAGTTAGACAAAGATACACTTGCTAACTATGCTAATAAAGCTATTAAAGATAAAGAGAATGCCAAATACGATAAAGATCGTGCTCAAAATTCTAGAGCAGCTAATATTGTTCGTGGTAACTCAGATGGTATCAAAAAAGATGTTAAAGATATTAACAAAGCTGATGCAAGAATTAAACGTCGCGAACGTGGTGCAGCAAACTTCACTCGTAAAATATTAAAGGGTGATAAGGAAAACAAAGAATGAAAAAATTTAAACAACACATTCAATCAAAGGCTGGAGCCGGCGATGTTGGTACTGACGAATTAGTTAAAACTCTTAAAGATGATACTCCAATGGCAGAGGCTTGTTGGAGTTCTCACAAACAGGTAGGCATGAAGAAAAAAGGGGACAAGATGGTTCCTAATTGCGTACCTAAGAATGAAGATTCTGAATATGATAACGAAGGTGGCATGTCAAAAAATCAATTAAAGACTATGATTGATGCTGCACAAGAGTTACATGGTATGCTTGACGACGACGAAAATATGCCTGAGTGGGTACAATCAAAAATTACAAAAGCAACTGATTACATTGATACTGTTAGAGATTATATGAAATCAAACGATGTAAGTGAAGGTTCTGAAACTTGGGAAGCTGGTTATAAACGTCGTGTAGTCAAAACAACAAAGCCTGAACATAAAGAAGATGGTCATAAATGGCGTATCAAAGGTAAAGACAAAGCACACCTTTCTATTAAACTATATAAAGAAAAACCATCTCAGCAAGAGTTTAATAAACAAATGAAAAGAGTTGCTGGCCACGAGTTTGGCGGATAATATGTTACGTTTTAAACAACATATGATTGAATATACTGTTAAGTCAATGGCAAAATACCATGAAATACAAGGCACAGAATTTATTAAGCCTAAGGTTAAAGTATTAAAGTTACCAACAAAAAACGTAACTGATAATGATTTAATATATGCTCAATTAATGTATGGTCACCTAGAAAGCTATCAGTATGCGGATCTTGCATTTCCGGGTGCTACTAGAAAGACTAATATGTGGTTTAATAAATATTCTAAAATGGCTAAAGTGTATGGTGAAGAAAACGATGCAGGCGACCATTTGTCTGTTATGAGAAAAGCTGCTGAAATGACTAGTCAACGTAGTAAAAACTTTAAATTAAATGGTAGAGAATGGAAATCTAGCAAACAAGGTAAAGCTTTTGCTGCATGGGAAACTGAACAAAGAAAAATTTATCCGGAGCAATGGAATGATTAGTTTTAAACGTTATATAGCAGAAAGTGCTGACTCTTCGCACGATCACCATCATACAAGTGCTAGTAAAATTGATACTGATAAGCACAACGCAGGTAAGGGTAAAAACCCAGAGCATCCTATGTGGTTATCTCATAATGCTCACCAAGCTGCAGGTTGGCATAAAAATCATGAACAAGACCATGGTACAGCTCATACCTATAAGGTAAAGGTAAAGAACGTTGCTCATCATACAGACCCGAAGGTTAAAGCCTTATTTAAAAAGCATGGTCATAATATGAACGATTATCACGCTGATCTTGTTAGCAATCCAAGCCATAAAGAAGTACATAACCACCCAGCAACAAAAATGCTCAAGAAGGCTGGTTATCATGGACATACTCACTCAGATTATCATTCTCACGATTTTCAAAAGGACCATGACTCAACTGTAGTATTTCACAGAAAACATGCGACAATGCACGACGCAAATAAAAAACCAGCTCATAAGCATGCTGATACTAAACACACTGTTGGCAGTCATAGTGTTACACATAAAACTCATCAGGAATACATGGACGGAAGTCACCGGCCATTAGACCATGGTGGTACAGAGTCTAGAATAACAACATCACACGATCATGCCAAAACTCTTAAAACAAAACTTAAAGGTACTGGTAATAAAGTTAATACAACTAAAAATAAATCTGGATCTAGGGTAAAGATTACGCATTCTAATAGCGACGCTGAAATGGCTTTCCATAAACATTTAAAAGGTTTAAAATGAAAAGTTTTAAGAAGCATACAAACGATCGCAGTGTACCAAAAGGTTTTTATAGAAACAAAGATGGTAGCGTAAGTATTGACCACGATACAAGTAATGATCGTCCCGGTACTAAACGCCAAGCGCCAATTAAAAAAAAGTCCATAAATGAATTATTTGGTCTTGGTAAAAAAGATAAACGAGCTGACCACGAAAAATCTTTAGCCGACCATGCAGCTGAACATAACAAAGAAGATCATACTGAACATCTAAAGAAACACTCTGCTGATATACATAAGCATTCACATGATGCTGGATCAGTTAAACATTTCAAAAGTTATTCAGGTGGAGTTAATAGCAAATTAATTGAAGGTCATAAAAAAGGTTTAAAGCACCACGAAGTGCATAGTATAAATCAACATGATACACATCATAAACATGGTCAAGCACACGAAGAAGGGTTTGAAAGCCACGCGCACGTACATCATACGATTATGAAACATGCCAAACCTCTTGGTAAAAAAATGACTTTGTACCATGGATCAACCCATGATTTTGGTGCGGCTGCTAAAAAGAATAAAGGAATACTTCATAGCCCTGCGCATTTATCAACATCACACGACCATAAAGTAGCTTCTGAATTTGCAGGTCAAAGTGGTGGGCGACATATTGTAGCAATTCACGCTAAGAAAAAAGACAAAGCTGTTTATTTAGACGGTAAGACAAAGAATAAAGGCGAAAACGAAACAGTTGTGCCAGCCGGAACTAAATTAAAACATATTAAAAGCCACAAAACATCGGACGGTCATACAGTACATCACTTTGAAGTTCACGATCAATCTGATACACATCAGGCCGGTAGTGGACATGGCACATATAAAGATCACGCAAAGGCTAACTCATGAAAAGTTTTAAGACACATTTAAATGAAGCGGTAGATAGACCACCTAGATGGAAAAAAGATACTTCTATGGGAGAGGGCGGCGCTCAACTTATTGAGTTTCCAAAGACTAAGGCTAAGTACAGAGTTTCAAAATTCCTTGACCATAATGAACGTCATAAAGGTGAATGGAATTTAGAAGTTTGGGATACTCGACGTAAAGAATACGTGTGGGTTGAGACTCTTGCTCCAAAGGCTTGGGTAAAAGAGCTTATCATTTACCGAGGTCAGTTCAAACACGATGCGCGTGGGGAATATGATAAAAAACAACAAGTAGCAGATTATAGTAAAACATTTAAATTCGACGGGCATCACTAATGAAAAGTTTTAAAACATTCACATCACAAGATCTTAATGAAAGCGCATTAACGGCACTTAGGGTTGCGACAAAAGCCCATTCTGGTCAAACACGCAAAAGCGGTGGTCAATATATTGAACATCCAAAAGAAGTTGCACGATTTGTAAAAAAGTTTAAAAAATCTAATAACCTTTCTGCATTAGTACAAGCAGCGTATTTGCACGATACTATTGAAGATACTGATACTACATATTCAGATTTAGTTAAACAGTTTGGAGCTCTCGTGGCTGACATGGTTAAAGAATTAACTACTGACAAAGCTGCATCTGATGCTATCGGTAAAGGCGAGTACATTGCTAATAAAATGGCTAAGATGTCAAGTTGGTCTTTAGTTATTAAACTTGCTGACAGATTAGCAAACGTACAGGATATTGATACACGACCAGCAGCTTTCCAGAAAAAATATGCTGCAGACACTACATTAGCAATAAAACGTTTAAGATCTGACAGATATTTAAGTACGACTCACAATAAAATTATTTCAGCGATCGAAAAGAAAATTAAGGAATACGTATAATGAAAACTTTTAAAACATATGTATCAGAAGAAAAAGATCCACGTTTAAAACGCGCAGGTGTAGCAGGGTTTAATAAAGCTAAGGGTACTCCTTCGCATCCTACTAAAAGTCATATCGTCGTTGCTAAAGATGGCGATAAAGTAAAGACTATTAGATTTGGTGAGCAAGGTGCTTCCACTGCGGGCGATCCTAAAAAAGGTGAGTCTGACAAAATGAAAGCAAAACGTAAATCGTTTAAGGCACGCCACGGCAAAAATATTGCTAAAGGTAAAATGTCAGCTGCATACTGGGCTGATAAGGTCAAATGGTAACTATTTTATAAATAAACAATAACACATCTAAAGGAAATTACAAATGAAAAGCTTTAAAGCATATATTAACGAAGCTAAAGATACTCATTGCTCTGATAAATGTTGTGGTGCTGATACTAAAGCTGAAGATTGCGATTGCCCTGCGGATTGTCCACACTGTAACTGCAATGCAAAGAATGAAGCAGTTGACTGTTGTAAACACTGTGGTTGTGAAGTTGGTAACCCAAAAGAAGATTGTGATTGCTCAAAAGATTGTCACGAGTCAGTAACTAACGAAAGCGTTATCGACCTTATTAACGAACACAATATTACTATAGAACAACTAGAGAACATGACCGAAGAAGAACTTAACGAATTGTTAGGAAGAACTCGTAAATTTGTTGGTGGAATGGCTAAGGTCGTTGGAGGCACAGCAAAAGGTATCGGTAGAGGTATCGGCGCTGGTGCAAGTAGAGTGTCTACTAGTGGTAGAGCAAAAGCAGCCGAAAAAAGAGCTGATAGCTTAGAGAAAAAAGCGGCTGACCGAGAACGTATAAGAGTCGCTAAACAGAGAATAAAAGATGCCAGAACTGCTTTGCGTAATAAAACAAAACCGCAAACGGCAACTTCATAATAGATAAATAATAACTATAATTAAACCTCATTAAGGAGAACTACAATGGGATCATGGGCAAAATTGGATAACGCAGCATCGGCACCAAAATGGTTGTCAGCTGAAGCAGCCAATCCAAATAAATCGAACGACAAAGATAACGCTGTTTTTGTTTCTGACGAAGAAGCTGCGTTAGCATCTAACAGAGCAAAAGGTCTTACAGGACCGGGCTGGTGGTCATATCACACAGATGGCACAAGGCATCATGCTGAATGTTTAGTACCAATGAAGGGCGGAACATGTGCAGACGCTGACGTTGGCGATGATGGTGTTAGTGGCACAGGCGATGACGCAGTAGCTGAAGATACATAAAACAAAATGATATTAACAGAATCAACCTTTCTGTTATTTGCTTCGAAGTATTACGACAATCCTAATTGTACTGATATAGTCGAATTTGATGAGGACTTGAAAAGATTTCAGTATTTACGCAAACTATTTGGTAGATACAAACAAGATAATGATTTGAAAGAAAGGTTGATCCTGAACCACTTGATCGTTATATATAATATCTTTGGACCAGAAGCAACTAACATGCTTTTTATGAAACTCCATGAATATCATGGGTTTTTAAAACCATTCGTGGAATATTTAAATTTCATGCCGCCGATCGTAATGTATGACGATTTTGTGATACATAAAGATAGTATAGAATCAGATAAATACATTAGCGAACTGCTAAAAGGAATATAAACATGGTAGTAGATCTATTTTTAGTATACCAATTTATCCGTCGTCTAGCAACACCATTTGAGAAATGGGATGCATACAAAGAGGGCATTATTGATAAAGATGGGAAAGTACTAATTAAATCAAAGGATTTTAAAACGAAAAAGCAACGTTCTGCTTGGCGTATCTTTGATCGTATGATTGCTAACCTAAAGAAATTGTTGGCTAAGGTACCGGGCGGTAGTTCAAAACTGGCATCTTACGCGGCTGCTCTATTTTTAATTAGAGAGTACAAAACATTTACTGATGAGGATATGTTAAACGAAGACATTACCGAAGATCAGTTAAACGAATCAATAGAATTATTTTCTAGTAGTTATAACTATTATACCACACTTGCAGAAAATGTCAATAGAAAAAATGAAGCGTTTGGCAGAGCAAGATTTAAACAGCAGCTAGCGAAACGTGGAATGGATGTTGACAAACTCCACACGAAAAACGTTAAAGACGCAGAGGCTGCAAAGAAAAGACGAGAAAAAGCTTCGGCTGATTTAAAATCGTTTAGACAAAAGCATAACATTAACACAAAGCCAGAAATCCATGAGGAACCTGCAAACAATGTTAGTAGTGGGAATATAGCAGGAATGGACGGCGGTCATATGTCTAAAGCAGGACAAAAGAAATGGACGTCAAGTAATAAGAGTTCAAAAAAGAAAAGACTAAGAGATATAATGGGAGACAAATAAGTGATTACTTTAGAACAATTTAGCGCAATGATTCCTTCAAATAAAGAACCTGAGGCTTGGTACGAAGCAGCGGTTCCAATGTTTGAAAAATATGAAATCAATACAAACAATCGTATCGCTGGCTTTATGGCACAATGTGCACATGAGTCATTAGACTTTACAAGATTAGTAGAAAACCTTAATTATTCAGAAAAGGCTTTGAACTCAGTGTTTGGCCGTTATTTTGGAAAAGGAAAACGTGATGCAAAAGAATATGCAAGAGACCAAGAAAAAATCGCAAACTATGTCTACCAAGATGAGTTTAGATCCAAACGAGGAGCCTTGGGAAACGTTAATCCCGGCGATGGCTGGCTCTTTAGGGGTAGAGGTATCAAGCAGCTTACAGGAAGAAATAATTACGCACAATTTGGAAGTTCAATCGACATAAGTGCTGAAGAAGCTGCCGAATATGTATCAACACCAAAGGGCGCTCTCGAGTCAGCTTGCTGGTTTTGGTCAACTAACAAATTACAAAAGTGGGCAGACAAAGGTGACAACAAAGGTCTGACTAAAAAGATTAACGGTGGTACAATTGGATTAGAAGATCGTAATCGTCGTTGGGACGAAGCGTTAGCAATCCTTGGTGGTAAAGTACCGGCACCTAAAACAAAGAAAGCATCTACTTCTGTTCGTACTCTACGCAAGGGTATGAAAGGTGATGATGTTAAGAAAATGCAAAAAGCTATTGGCGTTGCTGCTGATGGTGATTTTGGATTTGGAACCCTTGTTGCTGTGAAAAAGTGGCAAAATAACAACGGTTTAGTTGCTGATGGTATTGTGGGTCCCTCAACTCAAAGTAAGATGTTCAAATAATTATAAATACAGTATAGAAATATTAAATCTAACAATAAGGAGATAGAAATGTCTTTAGAAAAAATTATCAAAGAAGCGTTGGATAAAAATCCATTGGAAATGAAAGACGCATTCGCAGAAGAAATGGCGTCACGTATTGCCGCTGCTTTAGAAGAAAAATATAAATCGGCTATGGAAGAAGATTTAGAAGAAGCAAAAGATGACGACGATGAAGACGAAGATGATGATGACGACGATGACGATGACAAAGATGACTCTGACGACAAAGATGATGACTCTGACGACGCTAAAATCGGCGCTGACATGAAAAAATTAAATGCATCTTGCACAAAAACAGAAATGTATGGTAAGATGAAAGAAAAGTATGGCTGTTCAAAAGGAAAATTTGAAGGTCTATATGCATCGTATTGCTCAAAGTAATAGGGTGACGAGATGGCTAAACTATATCTATTAATTATCGTCTGCGGTTTATTTGCAGGTGTAGGATATGGCGCCAAACAGTATTACGATTGGTCTGAGGAAACAATAAGCGTTCTTCGGACCAATAACGTTAAACTGGTATCCGCGGCTGAAACATTACAAAATACCGTAGACACTATGGTTGCTGACGCACAACGCAACGAAAAATTAAACCAAAATCTTACGAAACAATTAGCAGAGTCACGTGAGTATTTGAATACATTGCGTAACAAATTTGCTCGCATTGATTTAGATATGGAAGCATTAACTGACCCTGTAGATTTAGAAGAAAGAGTACAGAATGCAGTTAACAGACTTATTGATGAAATCGCTAAAGATACTACTCCTCCTTCCGATGTTGATGATACTGACAGCGTGTCTGAGCCAACCGGAACCGGTAGTAGTAACTCAGACTGAATATCAAAAACAAAATATCCCAGTACAAGAAAGACCGCCTTTAGTTGACTTCCCTCCTATGGAGTGGATGGTTATCACTGAAGATAACCTTGACGAAAAAGTAGAAGAGCTTAAAGGTAAAAACGGTAACTTTGTAGTATTTGCTATTAGTTCAAAAGGTTATGAAAACCTTGCTATTGGTATTGGCGAACTGCGTCGATATATAAACGAACAAAAAGCAATAATTGTCTATTATGAAGAGGCGTTGTCGGATAAATAGTATCGAGTTATATTATTTCTATGTGATTAAAACTATAATCATGGAGTTCGCCACTAGCCTCCGTTATCAAAAGGCATTAAAGGAATAATATTTTGGCTGCAGAAGAAAAAAATTGGGAAACCGATATCCGCTTGATTCAAAGCGATATTAAACAAATACAAAAATTCTTTAACAAGGTTGAAACATCAATGGATGTTATGGTCGACCTTAGCAAGAACGTAGCTGTTCAATCAGAAGTCATAGCTTTCACTAAAGAAAAGCTTGAAGAAATTGAAAGAACAGTAGACGAAACAAGACGTAATGAAGATTTGCGTTTACAAGTACTAAGTGATAGGCTAGAAGAATACAGACGATCGTCACGCGGCGACCACGAAAAGCTTGCACAGCACAATGCTGAAAAGCGAGCTATGAGTAATAAAGAAATACTTGAAAAGCTCGAAGTAATGGAACGCGGTTTGCATTCTCGTATTAACGATCAAACAAAAAAGATCTCAGCGTTAGAAAACTGGCGTTATTATATTATGGGTGTGAGTGCTGTCATAATGGTATTCATTGCGAAATGGTCTTGGCCAGACATGTTTAGTTGACATTCAATTAAATCTGTGATATACTAAATTAACGGTTGACATTATAGCGTACTATTGTTATAATGTTTATATTCAATATGGAAAGTATATAATGGTAGATTTTGTTGATATTCAGTATGCCCAGATGTTATCTGGTCGACTCGATAATTTTAAAATACGTAACACAAATCCCTATAAAATTAACTTCCGTTGTCCTATTTGCGGTGACTCTCAAAAGTCCCGCTCAAAGGCTCGTGGTTGGTTGTTGGAGCGGGATAATAAGTTCTCTTTTTACTGTCACAACTGTGGTACATCTCAGGGCTTCTCGTACTTCCTTAAAGGACAAGACCAGCAATTATATAATGATTACGTGGCTGATAAGTTTGTAGGCAAAGCCAATAATACTATTAAGGATACCAAAGATAAAGAGGTTGATGATAGTAAGTTTAAAACAAAAGCTCCTACATTTAAAAAACAAAATCCCCTTTCCAAAATCAAAAAAGTTAGTCAATTAAAACATGACCATCCAGTCAAGTATTATATTGAACAACGCAAAATCCCTACAAGTCACCATTATCGTTTATACTATGCTCCTAAGTTTAAAACATGGATCAATAGTATCATACCAAACAAATTTCCAAATTTCAAAAAAGATGAGCCACGTTTAATCATACCATTCCTTGATGAACGTGGTAATTGCTTTGGTGTGTCAGCACGTGGATTTGATCCAGATGGAATTAGATATATAACTATATTGTTTGAAGAAAGGCCAAAGATTTTTGGTTTGGACAAAGTCGATTTCAACCAACCTTATTATATTGTTGAAGGCGCCATAGACAGTATGTTCCTCGAGAATGCTATCTCTATGAATGGCGCAGAAGGCAACGGTAACTCTGCAAGTGAAAATGCAATATATGTATTTGATGCTGAGCCACGTAATAAAGAAATTTGCGATCGCATGGAAAAAGTAATTAAAGCCGGATATAAAGTTTGTATTTGGCCAGAGAACGTTCCTGCGAAAGACATCAACGATATCTATATGAAAGGGTATGATCCAGAGAAAATGATAGAAGAGAATATCTACCAAGGTTTGGTAGCTGAATTAAAATTTGCTAATTGGAGGAAATCTTGAACTTACTTAATTTAAAACCAGAATTAATAGAAAATATAATTAAAACACTTGAACCATCAAAAGATAAAGAGTGGCTTGAGCTGCAATTTAAAGAACAACAAACAGGTGGTGCATGGAAAGCCCGCCTTCGTGAACAAGGATATGTAATATGAAAGCTCGACTAATTGCTTACTCACAACCAGTTAAAGATGAAATCATTGGATTAGATGATGTACAGGATTTAATTGCGTATTGTGCTAGAGTATCAAATCCAAACAATCAGTTAAACCAAGAGACTGCTCCTAAACTACTCAACTATCTATCAAAACATTCTCATTGGTCTCCATTTGAAATGGCTAATGCAACATTAGAAATTGAAACAACTCGTGATATCGCACGTCAAATGTTACGCCACCGTTCATTTGCATTCCAAGAGTTTAGCCAACGCTATGCCGATATTCGTGACTTAGATGATAAAGTAGTTATTCGTAAAGCTCGATTACAAGATCCAAAGAACCGTCAAAACAGTGTTATGACTGATGATGTTTCTCTGCATATGGCTTGGGAAGTTCATCAACGAAAAGTTTGGAACGAAGCAATGCAATCATATGCATGGGCTATTGAAAACGGTATTGCGAAAGAACAGGCTCGTGCTATCTTACCTGAAGGTAATACACCAAGTCGTTTATACATGCAAGGTTCTATTCGTTCATGGATCCATTACATTGAGCTAAGATCGTCTAATGGAACACAACAAGAACATATGGATATCGCCGTGGCTTGTGCCGAAGCGATTACTAAAATCTTTCCGTCCATGGAAAATTTTATTGAAAAATAATGTTTCCAAAATAACTTATTTTTTATTGACATTTAAGGATATATGCGGTATAGTGAGTTATAAATATAGCTACCAGTTGACCGCACAGGTCAATGAATATCCAATTAGAATAAGCAATATAGTGCCCAAAAGGTGCCATGTTGTTTATACACATTAACATATAAAGAGGCGCCAAGGATGTTAGAAAATTCCC
>ERZ1039804.1622-NODE-1622-length-12462-cov-55.161602_pt1 | contig 12462 bp, 20 predicted proteins | sample MGYA00383089_ERZ1039804 | MGnify/ENA primary metagenome ERZ1039804 (study PRJEB29581, sample SAMEA5548359) | metagenome | biome: marine; feature: coastal; material: water | depth 1 m | study: Short-term variability in the microbial, nano- and picoplankton...
TTGACACCAAGACGTTTTGGTGCTATATTATATGTATAAGTTAAGCAAACACGGAGTTAGATATGTTTAGAATCCCTTCATTTTACAAAGAAACAGTAGACTTTAAAACTGCTTGGAACACAATCACAAACTTTGGTCGTGGAGATGCTCTAGAAGGCATGGAAGCAATGAACCGTGTTTGGGAAGAGCATTGTGCTAGTGGTGAAGAAGATGATACATTTTTTGACAACTACGAATATGAAGCTAATGCTTACAACGCAGTATTCGAAAACATGGGCAAACTTTTTGCTTGACAACGTCCACCAATGTCTATATACTGTAGACATAACATCCAGCCAGGAGATATAAAATGGATTTACAAACACGCACCGTAAAACTTTCAGAACTTAAAAAGTATGTAAAGCATCACTTTCGTACTAAACGTCCTATGATGGTCTGGGGACCACCAGGTATTGGTAAGTCTGAAACTTTTGAACAGATTACAAATTCCTATATTGCTGAAGGCAAAAAAGCGAAGCTAATTGACGCTCGCTTGTCATTATGGGATCCAACTGACCTTAAAGGTTATCCTTACTACAACAAGGAAACTAACCGGATGAGCTTTAGCTCTCCAGACGAACTTCCTACAGAAGCTGAAGCCGCAGAGTACGATATTATTGTACTGTTCTTAGATGAACTTAACGGCGCCGCTCCTGCTACACAGGCTGCTGCTTACCAGTTGATCCTTAACCGTGCTATTGGCAAATACAAACTACCAGACAATGTAGTTATTGCCGCCGCAGGTAACCGTGAGACTGACAAGGGTGTTACATATCGTATGCCCAAGCCACTTGCTAACCGCTTCCTACACTATGAAGTACGTGTAGATTTTAATGATTGGTTTGACTGGGCTGTTACTAATACTCAGCATTCTGACGTAATTGGTTATGTTACTACGTTTAAAGACGACTTGTATAACTTTGACGCAAGTAGTGCTGAACGTTCGTTTGCTACACCACGTACTTGGGCGTTTATCTCAGATACTATTCAGGATGTAGAAGACTTTACTGAAGAAGAAGTAACTGATATGGTTGCCGCTGGTATTGGTGAAGGTATTGCTCTTAAGTTTAAAGCACACCGTGCTGTAGCAAGCCAGTTGCCTAACCCTACAGACATCTTAGATGGTAAGGTGAAAGAACTGAAAACTGATAATATCAGCGCAAAATATTCACTTACTACTGCGCTATGTTATGAGCTTAAAGATAGCTTTAATAACAAAAAAGACGAAATGAACCGTTTCGATAACTTCCTTGAGTTTGTACAAAACAACTTTGAAGCAGAAATGGTTGTTATGGCGTGTACAATTGCGCTAGGAAAATACGCAATTCGTCCAAAGTTTAATCAGCTAAAAAACTGGAAAGGCTTTATTGCCAAGTACGGTACGCTGATTGAAATGGCGTAACACAGTTACGTCACTCCTGGTGAAGTAGGGTATCGGCGGGTACCCTACTTCTTTATTAAATAATTACAATTAACACTTGACATACTGTTTACTTTCGTTTATAGTATTAGTATAACAACTGGAGAATACTATGCAAACTTTTAAATCAGCAAAAGAAAAACTAGTTACAGCTCGTGTTAAAATGCTGTTTAAGCAACCGTTTTTTGGAAACATTGCGTGTCGCTTACAGTTAATAGACGTTACTGATCAAGATTGGTGCGGTACTGCCGCTGTAGATGGTCGTAATTTTTATTATAATGCTGATTTTGTTAATGAGTTAGATTTAGACGAAACAGTATTCTTGGTTGGACACGAAGTCGGACACTGTGTATATGAACACTTCCTCCGTAGGGGCGACCGTAATCCACAAATCTGGAATATGGCAGGCGATTATAAAATTAATGCTATGCTAGTACGTGAGAAGATTGGTCGTTTAATTGATAAGGTAACACCACTATATGACAAAAAATATGAGTCAGACGATTGGTGGACTGAAAATGTATATGACCAACTAATTAAAGATGGTGTTGCTCCACAAAAGACACTGGATATTCACTTAGATCTCGAAGGTGATGGTGATAATGGTGCTAGTGGTGATGGTAGCAAAGATGGTAAATCTAAGCCTACTATTAGTAAAGACGATGCCAAAGCTATTAGTGATGAACTTAAAAATGCCATTATACAAGCGGCACAAAGTGTTGGTGCTGGTAATGTACCAGGCGACATACGCCGTATGATTGGTGAGCTTACTGAGCCTAAAATGGACTGGCGTCAGATGATCCGTGTTACACTGGAGAGCAACCTTACTAGTGACTTTACGTTTATGACACCTAATCGTAAAAGTCAGTTTAACAACGTAGTGCTACCTGGCATGTTAAAAGATCAACAGATTGATATTGCTATTGCGCTAGACGTTAGTGGATCTATTAGTGATATTGACACTCGTGACTTCCTAAGTGAAGTACAAGGCATTATGGATCAGTTTCAGAACTATAATATCCATATTTGGTGCTTTGATACAGAAGTTAGTGGATACGAAGTATTTACAGATGATGATGGTCGTTCGATCACTGAGTTTGAGATAACTGGTGGCGGTGGTACTAAATTTATGCCAAATTGGGACTTTATGAAGTCACGTGGTATTGAACCAGACCAGTTTATTATGTTTACAGATGGCGAACCATGGAATAGTTGGGGAGATCCAGACTATTGCGATACAATGTTCCTTATTAAGAACCCATGGAGCAAACCTGTTGCGCCATTTGGACAAAGTGTTTACTATGAAGCACAATCACAGAAACAGGCAGCATAAATAATAATGAAGATAATAAAACAAAAATATGCCTTGAGCGAGCAAGACATGATAATGTTAGACACACGTATAGTTTCATCAATGATGAAACATCGTTACGTTGTAGAGTTTGATGATACTCCTGACATTGACAGTTTAGATTTCAATGGTTGCCAAGGTTTCTATCATATAAAAAGTTTAAAGAGTAAACTGTATCAGTTTTGGTTTGAAAAACCTACTGATGGTGAAGCATTTTACTCTACAATAATTGCGTATAAGATGAGCATGTCTTCTGACAATGATAAATAAATGCGTATATAATAAAGTAAGTCAATATAGGAGAATAATATGACTAATGAAAATCAAACAGCTGAAGAGCCAATCACAACAGATGGTGCGTCACCTGAACTACCAGAAGTAGAACAAGCAGAACCAGTAACACTGGGTGTAGCTGATCTACAAAATGCGGCACAAGTAATTGACGTTGCTGTATCACGTGGCGCATTTCGTGCGGCAGAAGCGGCACAGGTTGGAACAGTATTCAACCGTCTTGCGGCATTTATTCAAAGTGTTCAAGAACAACAAGGTGACGGAGAATCAGCTGAAGCTGTAGACCAAGCACCAGCAACGGAAGCACAGTAAGGAGTAAATCCAATGGCGAAGAATATGAAACATATAGGAAAAATTAGTAATACTGGACTAAAGTGTATTGTAGTTTTTCGTGAAATCTACGATGAAAGAGGAAATGTCACTGATGACAAAAACTGTCTTATTGTAGAAACTGAACGTCTTCCAGATATGGAACACGATGATATGGTACGTGTAGTTCAATCACCTGAAGCGCAGGACGCAATGGAATTTTATCAAATTGCTCATCGCAGTCTGTTTAGTGACGGTGAAAATATGCTTAAAAGACTACATGAAGGAGGTTACTTGAAAAAGTATCCAACTGATCAAGTTAACATGACACCAAATAATCACACTAGTGTCAAGTTAAGTGATATCAATCAAATTGTTCGTAAGCAATCATCTGGTATGAGTGAAAGAGATATTACTAATTCAATGGTAAATGATACTGACTCTCCGCCAAGGACACAAACTTCACTTGATCCAACACAGACTATTGACCAAGCAGTCAATACTGGTGAGCAAGTATTGGACGAAACAGCCATTGCTAAAAGTTTATTAAGCCAAGCTGATACTTTTTTAGCAGAAGCAGAACGTCTTCGAGATGAAGCATACGACATGGCTCCTGACTTAAAGCCAAAACGTGGACGTCCTAAGAAGGCAACTGTTAGTGCCAATACGTAAAAAAGATCGTACTTTTCAGAATATAATACGTGATGTTGACATTGGCAATGTTCCACTAGACTACATTGAACGTCTTATACTAGTATTGGAAAACGGAGATAGAGTTATCTTCGAAGGTGAAGATATTAGAGACATTGAAGAAGATAATATAATCCTTTTCATTATGTCTGCTGTAGATGATTTGGCTGAAGACTACAATAGCCCAGTTCAAGATTTAGAAATAGTTATTGACTATAATAAATTAGAAGCTGAAGTACGTGGTCTTACAGAGAAATTATTAAACAAGGAAAAAGACGATGATCAAAGCGATACTAGCATGTGATGAAAATTGGGGCATCGGTAAATCCGGTGCCCTTCCTTGGCCTCATAACCCTGCTGACCTTAAATGGTTTAAAGAGATGACATCAGGCCATACAGTTGTAATGGGTCGTAAGACATGGGATAGTTTACCATTTAAACCATTACCAAACAGACATAATATAATAGTTACTAGTAGCGATATTGATGGCAAAGATCTAAAAGATCATATGCGCTCATCTTTTGAGACTATGCGAGCCGAAGATTATATAAAACGTCTTCAATCAATGGAAGATGATCTATGGATTATTGGTGGTGCTGGATTAATTAAAGGTATGATGGATTATATTGATGAATTCCATCTAAGTCAGATTGCTGGATCATACGAATGTGATACATTTTTACCTAGTACACTAATACAAGAAAACTATAGTTTAACATCAAGCCAATTTCAAGGCGATGTTTATGTTGACATATGGAGTAAACGTTGAAGATATTAATATTTGGATTACCAGGTAGTGGTAAAAGTACACTAGCAAAACCTTTTGCAGATCTAATTGGCGGAGTACATATAAACGCTGATGCTATTAGAACAGAATATAACGACTGGGACTTTAGTCTTGAAGGTCGAAACAGACAAGCATCAAGAATGAAATACTTGGCAGACGGTGTTGTCAAGGCAGGTAAGATTGCTGTAGCAGATTTTGTTTGTCCAACTCATCTTACTCGATTAGAGTTTAATGCAGACTATACAGTATGGATGGATACAATTAGTGTTGGAGATTATCCAGATACAAACGCATTATTTGAAAAGCCAGTAAATGATGCAATGCATTGTGATATTGATTATCATGTTGAAAGATGGTTTGACAATGCTCACAATCAACTAATGCCAGTAGTACAGCGTTGGATGGATATCAATAATAAGAAAGAATAAAGAGTGGATAGAACACTACAAGATGGTACTATAGTACCTGCTTTAGACATAGCAATAGAACTTAAAGTAGTTACTAAATGTCCAACTAAATGGCGCCTAATAGATGAAGAAACAGGCGTTGAATATAGAGGAAAACTTCCACAAGATGGTGGGTTACACTGGCAAAGGATTACAGACTAATGTATCAATACTTAGAAGCACTACAATGTATTTTAGATGACGGAGAAGATGTCAGTGACCGCACTGGAGTTGGCACTCGTACTATCTTTGGATACCAAATGCGTTTTCCATTATCCTACAGTAATTTTCCAGCTGTCACTACAAAAAAACTAGCCTGGCGTAGCGTAGTAGGAGAGCTGTTATGGTTCTTGGAAGGCAATACAGATGAACGTAGATTAGCAGAGATCACATTTGAGAAAGATCGAGAACAACTGTCGGATAAGAATACCATCTGGACTGCCAACGCCAACAAACAAGCAAAAGACTTGGGTTACGTAAAACATGATGATCAAACCCACAAACGGCTTGGCCCAGTATACGGACATCAATGGCGTAACTTTGACGGAGAGTACTGGGTTAGTACACCACACTTACGTGGTACAGATCAAATTAGCTGGATTATTAATGAGATTAAAACTAATCCAGATTCAAGACGTATTATACTAAGTGCTTGGAACCCCAACCAACTTGACAAAATGACATTGCCGCCATGCCATACACTAGCACAGTTTAGAGTAATGAACGGCAAACTAAGTTGTCAATTGTATCAGCGTAGTGCTGACATGTTCTTGGGTGTGCCGTTTAACATTGCTAGTTATAGTCTACTAACACATATGTTAGCACAGATATGCGGTTTAGATGTAGGTACATTTATATGGACTGGTGGAGATTGTCATATATACAATAACCATATGGAACAAGTAAAGCAACAACTAGAGCGTCAACCTGTAAGTGGTCCTATACTAGAGATGCCAGAGTTTAGTACACTAGAAGAATTACTAGCCACTAAACCAAGTGATTATAATCTTGTAGGGTACAATCCAATGGATACTATCAAAGCACCAATGGCAGTTTAACCAAATAAATATACACAAGAGGTAACAAATTTTGGATATTTTAGTAGCAATAATTATAGGTATACTATGGAGCCAAGTGATTAGTCACTGGGGGGCAAGTATCCTGTTGCACCGATATTACTGTCACAAACAATTTAAAGTACCAGTATGGTTTGAAACTATTGGACTTGCTATGTTAATGGTAGCATGTATACGTACACCCATTGGTTGGATTGCTAGTCACAGGATGCATCACGCACATAGTGATACAGAGCATGATCCACATGCAGCACAGCATGTAGGCTATTGGAAAGTTTTATTTACAACATGGGATATTCCCAAAATACCAATGAAGTATGCCAGAGACTTGTATGCTAATCCAAGATTAGTATTTTGTCACAAGCATTGGCTAAAGGTATTAATTATAGTAAATGTAGTGTGCTTTTTAATTAGTCCACTATTTTGGATTGCTTTTTGCGCAACACCATTTGTATTTGCTAAAATAGGATTTGGACTACTTAATACAGTAGGACATAAAGTAGAAGGCGGAGCAGATGTTCCGTGGCTTAACTTCTTTATTGCTGGCGAAGGCTTTCACAGACAGCATCACAACAACTTCCGCAAAGTAAGATTACACAAGTGGGACACTGGTGGTTGGATTGCTGAAAAGCTATTTGTTAAAAATTAACTCACTGATATACTTTTCAGAGCCAGTATAAAAAATACCCTGCCAATTATTTTCCCAAACTAATTCAATATTGTGATCATAAACATTCCAGTTGTCAAAGACATCTGGTCTAATTTGTTTGATACGATTAAAGAATCGATTACCTTTTTCTCTACTCCAAAAGAAAAACGGATAACGTTGTTTAAGATGTTCATAGTGCCACATATCAACCTGAAAGTCATCAACCTTATCATAGCGATTATTGTCTGTACCAGTACGATAATCTTTAAACAAATAGTATCTGCTAAACAGTCTACAAGTGTTGTCTGACATGTGTTGCGCACCAGTTACCAATACAGGTCTATCTGCCTTAAAGTCCCACAGTACACTATATACCAACATCTCATGTAGTTTTAACCCATTAAGCGTATAGTTGTCAGACAGCTTGTCATCAGCACTGTCTTGCTCTAATAGAGCAAATGTACGTTGTGCTATATCATTTACTTGTTTGCTAGGACTCTGCCCGTCTACAACTAATGGTATTGCTGTGTACCCACATGGTAATTTCTGTTTAGTCAATGCTAAGGATAGATTTTGTGGATTTAAGTTCATTTACTCGCTCCCTATAATTTAAGGCAAAATTCTCATGAAGTCTCTCCCAATTAAAATCTTTAAAGTAAAATGATACTTGTATAAAAAATCTTTCTACATTTATATCATTTACAAAATGAGGTATCTTTGCGTGTGGCATTGCTGGACATTTATATTGATGTGTGTATATTATTGATTCTTCATTAGATATGTCAGATAAGAAATGTATATTATAATATTTAGGATCAATAGGTATAACTAATACAGCATCTCTTTTTGTGTCAATATGTGGTTTTATATAATACTCTGGAAGTTTGTGTGTTAACCATGCTTGGGGTGGTTCTCTATAATCATATGATATAGATGATAATTCTGGTAAGTCTATTTTATAATTGCGAACACCATACCACACATCATCTGGTTTGTTTAAATCAATAGTTTTTATATTAAAATCAACTCTAAACTTAGGAAGCTCTATTACATAATCATTGACTATTTGATCTTTCATTTTATAATTCCTTGTACACGTCTTCAAACCATGGATTACTAAACTTTTTAGATACTTTACCATCTTCGAATAGATATGCAAATCTATTGCATGTTTTACCCATCATATTTTCCCATTGTCCGCAAACTTCAGATAATGTTTCGCAAAAAGATCCTAGGGGATCTGCTACACTATCTATTTTTTCATTGCCGTGTATTTCATTCCATACTTCCATTGTGTATGGTGTTTCTATTGCTACCATTACAACTTTGTAATCGGATAACTTGTCAATGTTATTTGCAAAACCTGGCAAATGTTTGTTTGTACATCCTGGTGAAAAAGCAGAAGGTATTCCAACTACTATAACTTTACCCATGGGTATTTCATATGATGTTAAACCACCGTCGGTGATTTTATAAAGTTGTGACTTTGTATTCATTAATAATTGTCCGTATATATTTGTGTTCTTTTATCTTATCAAAAAATTTAGTTTGTGCTTTTTTTTGTTTACTAAGTGGCACAAACTTACTTGCTGGAGGATACCTAAAAATATTTGATGTGTAAACTAGTGTCTTTTTATTTTCTAATTCAAAAGATTGATCCGCCCATAAATTTTTCTTAGTATATTTAATTTCACCTAGATCATCTAGATCATAAGGTTTTATAATATCTTGTAAGTAATCTATAACTTTAGTTATTTGCGGAATTACGTCAGCAGTTTCAAAACTATCTACCCACGGATACGAATTATTAAATTCAGCAAAAGTTCTTTTTATATCATAATCATATTTTGGTAAATTTTCTAATACAAATTTACAATACAATAATTGAATATCATCAATGTCAAATATATTCCAAAGTTTACATTTGGGGTTTGTATAGTGCATAATAAGAATAAAATATGGACTTGCTATTCCAAAATATTGTTCATGATCATTATCAATTCCATTATAATCGTCAAGTGATTCATTACTTACAGCATAGTTTGTAGTTTCAAATAATGCTTGATAGAACCATTCCGTTCCGCCATAAAGATAATATTTGTTTCCTCGTTCCATTTTAACAAATGCGCTAATGTTATACTGCCGACCAATAAACTCAGATATAAGTTCTGATCCAAGATTAGAACTTTCCACTGGTATTAAAAAAGTATCATCAAAATTAGTCTGTGCGTTTATCCATCTTGGTGTATAATCATCATGTATATTACCAGGATCTCTATTAACAGCATATGCTTTATTGGCAACACTTTTGCGTATATGTGGCTTGTTTGCTTCTAGCCATTTGTGTACATTAATTACAAAACATTGATCATGTAATTCATAATAATCATTTTTATGTAATATGTGTCCTACTAATGCGATATTAGAGTCTATCATTCTATTAATTATAAGACCAATGTTATAAGTTTCAATATAACTTCCTTGAACTGTTATAACAGCGTATTCATAGTCTACAATTTTTGCCATAGCTTGCTCATATGTATCTACATTGTATATTTTTACTTGAGGAAGTTTTTGTTCAAACTCATATATCATACTATTAGTATAATTTAAACAGCAAGCAAGTTCAAATTGATCTCCACTTTCATTAAGATTTTTAACAATAATCAGACAAGTCTGGACTGTAGGATCTAATTTTTTCATCTAATGCTTTCTTATTGTTCCATGAATTATTACTGTACACAAAATCAGGATGTTTTAAATAATGTAAATCATGCAATTTAAGTTTTGGATATTGGAGATCCAATGGTGACCATTTAGCATGTATTATCATATGTATGCGTGTATTTATACCTGGATTATTCACATAGTGGAAATATCTGTTATTGAAAAAGAAACTAGTGCCATCTTTAAAAGGAACGTCATTGAATTTATTTTCATACACCATTCTCATATAACAATCTTTTGGATGACTTATCGCAATATTCATTGCATCGTCCACTTGTGTGTAACCTAGCTGTTCTTCTGGTTCTTTGTCATGATGTATTTTGATATAACCGTCTGGTTCTAAAAACATAAATCTTACACGATATAGTTCTGTGTAAGGTAAATTTTGAACCCACTCTACAGTTTTTGGACAGTGTCTTAAAGCAAGGTCAGTCCAATGATAGTTTTCTTTATCACCGTAATCGCCTCCTATAGTCATGTAAGCACCTTCTCCATACAGTGTGAATACATTCCAGCCCAGGGCATCATTACTACGATGTGTGGCATATAATTTGTTTTCAAGTAAATGAAATGCTTCTGTCTTTACATCAAGTAATGGTATTGTTAATTTTATTTCAGCGTAAGGGGCTGAGTTCTTTATCATATAAAACATAATCCTTGTATTTGTTAATTGATCTTTCCAATAATTGATGATGTTTTTCAACGTCAATTATACCGCTCATTACTATTAACGCTCGTTGGTCCATTGTAAAACCTCTATCTGTGCCGTGTTCCCAAACTGATCCATCATATACATATGTATTGGTTTCCTCTGGTAGTACAGGATAAACTTTAGTTGCTCCTGAATCTTTACTCATATAGAAAATTTCTTCATCTGGTTTTGTTACATTTGACCAACGTATTCTATATTGAGAAGGTGCGCTATCAATTAAATGTGGAGTCATATAGATAGGCTCATCATAATGTGGTGGTGTTATACCAGGAGGTTGAACAAATGCGCATTGTCTCATTGTCTTAAAAGGCAGTTGATCTATAAAGTCACATAATTCTGGTACTTCGCTTTTAGCCCAATCAAACCATGGAGCATCTCCATCTATCTGAGTGTACATATTCTTTTTTAAGAATAGAACTCTACCTACAGCTATAGTACCTGCTGTGGTTCCTTCTTCCATGTTAGGATCAGCCCATAAAGATTTAATATGTTCGAGATCCATATCAATACGAGGCATGTCTATAGGTGTGTAAATAGCATCTTGATAGCCTTTGTATTCATTATGAATCTGTAAATGATTGTAGTCTGGTCTATCATTATGTGGATCCATGTTTACATACTTACGTTTACTAACATCGACTATTCTTTTTTCTACTCTATATCGTAATGTCAAGTATAAGTCTCCTTCCGGCAAATAATTCTAAATCTAATAATTTAGATTCTATTTTATATTCTTGAAAATAATTGTCCAAGTCTTTTGTAATAGTATTTAAGATTAGTCTATTATCCCAATGTTTTTGTTCGTGATATGGTTCTTGTATAATAGCTTTGCTTACATTGTAATAATCTATAACCCATTTAAAAAAATCAAAATGATCTTCTCTATACAAGAGTACACCACTAAAAATTACTATGTCTACATCAAAATCTACTGTAAAGGTATCATCTTGCCACCAACTTGCATTTTTAAATGTTATGTTATCGTATGTATTCCAGGTGTCTTTTGCTATCTGTACAGGTTCTTGAGAAGTATCGAAACCCATATAATTAAAATCAGTGTAGTTTCTTTCATATAATATATCAACTATAGGACCATGCCTACAGCCAATATCAACTATACCTTTGCAATTATTGTTTATAATTATATCAGCCTGGCTATTAAAAATTGGCTTTGCTTGTGGTGTATCCAAGTATGCCATATCGTTAAAAGTATAATCTTCTATTAGAGGAACTCTAACAGGATTCTGTACACTGCCGTCTATTCTATCCAATTTATGTATATTGGGCCAAGGAACTTCTACCATATCCACACCGCAAAACTATATCTTGTACCGCTTGTTATAGGAAGTACTTCGTGTGGAAATAAAAACACAGAAGGAAATATTAAACACTCTCCTTGTTTTGGTTTTAATTTAGTTTGTTGAAAAAATTCTAATTCGCCGCCACTATAGTCATCATTTAATAATCCAAGCACTGTAAGAGTTGGAATACCTCGCCGAGTTCCGTCAAAAATATTTCTAACATGATCTGCATGTACACCCATACCGCTGGATCCTGTAGGATATTTTATCCAAAAAAATCTTGTTTTTCCATTCCAGTAACTAAACCAAGGAGTATCTTTAAGAAAGTCATTTATATAACTATCAACTACTCTATCAATTTGCTTTGCTAGTTCAGGCTGTTCCATGTTACATACTTGATATGGAGTGACAGGATTGTCTTGTACACAAATATTTTCTGGACCTTTGTAGTTAAAATCTTTCCATTCCACTTGATCCAAATCACTAATTACCTGCTGAGCTTGTTCAGTAGATATTAGTCTTGTTTGTTGTATATATCGATCTAAATTTAATTCCATAATCGTTTATAGTCACTCGCTACTCTCCAAAGCAATCTAGGCCCCATCACAGGTGTGCGTCTGTGTAGGCTAGTAAACTGATCCATCAACAACAAGTCTCCTGGTT
>ERZ1039804.1626-NODE-1626-length-12451-cov-5.163036_pt1 | contig 12451 bp, 11 predicted proteins | sample MGYA00383089_ERZ1039804 | MGnify/ENA primary metagenome ERZ1039804 (study PRJEB29581, sample SAMEA5548359) | metagenome | biome: marine; feature: coastal; material: water | depth 1 m | study: Short-term variability in the microbial, nano- and picoplankton...
GGGTTAAAGCGCCAGAGGCAATGGCGCTTGAAGACAATCCGCCTGGTCCTACCAAATTTCTAAGCTGCTGTTGTTATAAAACTTTATTTCTTTCGAAATCATGCGTTTTGACGTGTTTCTGTGCGTGGACATTACCACGCAGAGATAGTGATCAAATCCGATAAGCGAATCTCATACTAACTTCGCCAGACTTATTGCCGTTTCGGATTTCACCTCTTCGATTACTACGTAAGTATGGGTTTGATCAATCAAAGGGATCATCGCCAGTTTCTCACCTAGAAACCTTTGATAGTCCTGCATATCTGAACAGCGGATCTTCAACAGAAAATCAAATCCTCCAGCCACCATATGGCAGCTTTCGACTTCCGGGAGAGACATCATTTCGCGAGAGAATTCTCGAAGGTTAGCCGTGCTGGTATTGGTGAGAAGAACCTGAATGAATGCCATTGTTGAGGCGTTGAGCTTGCGAGCATCGGCGAGCGCGACATAGCCAAGGATATAACCCTCCCGTTCCAAGCGACGAACACGGTCCAAGCAAGGAGTGGGACTGAGACCAACTTTTGATGCGAGTTTCACATTGGATAGACGGCCGTTTTGCTGCAGTAGCTCAAGAATTTTTCGATCAATGCGATCAAGAGACATAGTTAAAAATTCCTCAGTGTTAAATATCGGAATCTGAATTTTTACAATATTTTAAACTCCTTTTTCCCGATTTTTGGAGAATAAAACTGTTCAATTTAACGATAATACAGACATAACTGTTTTTGAAGGGGGCTTAATGAGATGAAAGAGTTAAGACATTCCATTCGGGCTCACACCAATGGAGACGAGACATCATTAGTCAACGAACTGTTGAGTCACGACAGTCTGGATTCAGCAAAACAAGCCTTGATTTCAAAGCAAGCGACCTCACTCGTCAATGCTTGTCGTGAATGCAGCCATCAGGCAGGTACCTTGGATGCATTCCTCCAAGAGTTTGGACTTTCAAACAAGGAGGGTGTCGCGCTCATGTGCCTAGCCGAGGCCCTGCTCCGTGTTCCGGATGAAGCGACGGCTGATCAGCTCGTCGGAGAAAAGATCCGCTCGGGAGACTGGGGATCGCATCAGGGCGCATCCTCATCTCGCTTTGTGAACGCCTCAATCTGGGGACTCATGCTGACCGGACGGGTCATGGCGCTTGGAAGTGAGGCCACCGAAGATACGGGATCCTGGGTACAAGCCCTTACGAGGAAAATGGGCGAACCTGTTGTCCGGCGAGCGATCCTGCAGGCCATGAAAATCATGGGGGGTCAGTATGTGCTGGGGCGCACAATTAAGGAGGCTATTCGTAAAGGTCGCGCAGCCAACAGCCCCAGCACCCGTTTTTCTTTCGACATGCTGGGCGAAGGGGCTCGCACCGCCAGTGACGCGCAACGCTATTTTGATGCCTATGGCGAGGCAATTCGTGTCCTTGCGGACGCTAACACCGAGGTTGACGTCACTCACGCGAACGGAATATCCATCAAACTCTCTGCGCTGCATCCACGTTATGCCTTCAGCCAGTATGACCGTGTCATTTCAGAGCTACTGCCTCGACTTAAGCAACTGGCCAAGATGGCAAGAGCGGGCGGTCTCAGTTTAACCATTGATGCTGAAGAATCAGAGCGGCTGGATGTTTCCCTTGATCTTTTTGAAGCTTTAGCTCGAGACCCCGATCTCTATGATTGGGATGGTTTGGGGTTTGTCCTACAGGCCTATCAGAAAAGAGCAGAAGCAACATGCGACTGGCTTATCGCTATGGCGAGGGAAACCGATCGGCGTTTTATGGTTCGGCTTGTAAAGGGCGCTTACTGGGACAGGGAGATCAAGCACGCGCAGGAATTGGGACTGCCCGATTACCCGGTATTTACGCGAAAATGCAATACCGACCTCTCCTACCAAATTTGCGCGACAAAGCTGTTGAGTGCGGCTGGTGCAGTATTTCCGCAGTTCGCAACCCATAACGCGCATACCGTCTCAATGATCAAGGCACTAGCCCAAGGCAATACCGACTTTGAATTCCAGCGTTTGCACGGTATGGGTCAATTACTTTACGCGCAGCTGTCGAAGTCTGACGCAAGTACGCCAATCCGTGTTTATGCCCCCGTCGGTAATCACAAAGACCTTCTTCCCTACCTCGTCAGGCGGTTACTAGAAAATGGTGCCAACAGCTCCTTTGTGAACCGATTTCTGGATGCGAGCGTGTCCGCGAGCGAACTGAACCGGGATCCCATCGAACAAGTATTAGCCGTGTCCCAGCGCCGGCACCCAAAAATTCCGCTGCCCAGACAGTTATATGCCCAAGAGACAGTCCCCTGGCTCAATGCGATGGGGTTTGATTTGAACGACGCGTCAGTGGTCAGAGACCTCTTTCCGAGATTGACGTCACTTGCACAACGCAGGGAGGCGAGACCTATTGTGGGTGGACAGTCCGTCACGAGCGAGCTAAGACCCGTTATCAATCCCGCCTCGGGCGAGACCGCCGGTTACGCTGCCTCAACCAGTCCAGAAGAGCAGGACAAAGCAATCGAACTAGCAGTTTCCGCACAACCGCTTTGGGATCTGCGCGGCGCTCATCATCGGGCCGAGTGCCTGGAGCGCGCGGCTGAGCTATTGGAGGCGCAAATACCCGAACTGATGGGAGTCATCGTATCCGAGGCAGGCCGAACCCTCGAAGACGCGCTTTCTGAGGTGCGCGAAGCCATAGATTTCTGCCGCTACTACGCACAACAGGCAAGGGAAAAATTTACCGACCCAATAAAACTTCCAGGTCCGACCGGAGAACTTAACGCGCTTAGTCTCCACGGAAGAGGCGCCCTTCTCTGTATTAGTCCTTGGAACTTCCCCCTAGCTATTTTCATGGGACAGGTAAGTGCCGCCCTTGTTGCCGGTAATGCGGTCTTAGCAAAACCTGCAGAACAAACACCCCTGATTGCTTTTGAGGCAGTCAAACTATTGCATGAGGCCGGAATCCCCGAGGACATTCTGCATCTTCTCCCCGGGGACAAAAGCGTAGGGGCTGCTCTGGTGGCTGATAACCGTATTGCAGGCGTGGCGTTTACAGGCAGCACAGAAACCGCGAAAGGCATCAACCGGGAACTCGCTGCCCGCGATGGCGCCATCATTCCGCTCATCGCTGAAACTGGGGGCATAAATGTAATGCTCGTGGATGCAACGGCGCTACCTGAGCAAGTTGTCGATGACGTTATCGTTTCGGCATTTCAAAGCGCGGGGCAGCGCTGCAGTGCCCTGCGCGTACTCTATTTACAGGAGGACATCGCCGACGCGGTGATCGACATGCTACGCGGGGCAACGCTGGAGTTAAGAGTTGGCGATCCAATGGAACTTCGAACCGATGTAGGCCCTGTAATTGACGCCCAGGCCCAGCAGCTCATCGAAGAGCACACAAACAGAATGCGCCGGGAGGGGCGGCTTTTGTCGAAGGCTTCGCTCAATCCCGACTTAACCAACGGTCATTTTGTTGCGCCTCAAATCTACGAAATAGATCGCCTCGATCAGCTAGAACGCGAAGTGTTCGGACCCATTTTGCATGTAATTCGCTACAAGAAATCCGAGCTGCAAGACGTGCTAGGCGATATCAGGGCGTCAAGCTATGGACTCACCTTGGGTATTCACAGCCGGATAGACGGCTTTGCCCAAACAGTATTTGAAAATACCCAGGTGGGTAATACGTATATCAATCGCAATACCGTAGGCGCCGTCGTCGGAGTGAACCCATTCGGAGGCCAAGGCCTGTCTGGTACCGGACCTAAAGCTGGAGGGCCTCACTATTTGTATCGATTTGTTTGGGAGAAAACGCGTACGGACAATGTGGTAGCCAAAGGCGGTAATACGGACCTATTTACGCTGCAGGAATAGTGACTTTGTGAGCATTAGCAACAATCGCTACCAGCAAGCTTTGCGACACCGAAGAAACTGCCAATAATCTGACTTTAAGTGGCGGCAGCCATACAGACTATCTCGACTTTAACCCTCGGATCATGGAGTGCAGCCTCGACTGTAGCCCTTGCTCACTTATCGCTAAGTTAGAAGGGTCCACCCGTGTCTTGGTGCGGCCAGTTGGCCTTGACATGGTAGAGGTCGGCGGTTCGATCAAGTGTGACCACAGAAGCATTTTGGTCGCCGGGGCGCAGCGGCGGCGCCCCAAAGGGGTGAGCGCGCGCGAAGTAAGCGCGTTCGAAACAATCCGCCTGGTCCTACCAAACGTGAAAACCTCGCCATCGGCGGGGATTTTACGTTTGGAGGTTTAGCACAGTATCAAGCTTCGCCGAACCTCTAACTAGGCAGCCTTAACTCATAAAAGGAATAGGCAGCAGATAGTGGTCAAGGAGCATTAGGGGAAAGATCAACAGCAAATACATAATGGAAAACGAAAACAACTTCATTGCATCTTTGTTTTCCATGGTACGAAGCAGAATCAACGCGCGGCGAATAAACATGCCCCCGAGGACCATCGCGCCAATCATGTAAATCCAGCTACTGAGACCCGTCACTACAGGCAGAAGAGCCACCGGAAAAAGTACCACTGTGTACAGAAAACATTGCCGCGCGGTGTATTGACTCCCGTGGGTCACAGGTAGCATCGGAATATCGACCTTGGCGTATTCATCTTTCCTTGCGATGGCGAGGCCCCAAAAGTGCGGCGGCGTCCAAACGAAAATGATTAGTACCAGTAACAACCCATGCACAGTCACCTCGTCAGTTATCGCTGTCCACCCGAGCAAGGGGGGCATGGCTCCAGCTAGGCCACCGATTACGATGTTTTGCGATGTGGCTCGCTTCAAATAAAACGTATAAACAAAGGCGTAGCCAACTAGAGAGATCAGTGTGAGCCAGGCAGTGAGCGGATTGACGCGTGTCAGAAGTAGCAACATTCCCAAGCAACCCAGAGAAAAGGCAAAAATGGCCGCTCCCTGAGAATCGATCTTTCCCTTAACGATGGGTCGCCCTGAGGTTCTTGCCATAACCGCATCAATGTGTCGGTCAGCGAGGTGATTAATGGCTGCTGCCGAGGCAGCACACAGCGCAATGCCTATGCTTGCGAAGATAACAATATCAATGGGCACCACCCCAGGCGTGGCCATGCACATCCCTACTATTGCCGTGACCATCATCAGCCAAACCACATTCGGCTTACACAGCTCATAGTAATCTCGCCAGGTGGCGCGCTCGATCAGGCTTAATTTCATCAATGCGCGCCACTAATTTGAGGTGATTGAACAGCTTTGTTGATTATCGGTTTTCCACTAAAAAGAGCTGCAAAATCTGCAACCAAAGGTGCGGCCAAAAAGAGCGTTGACGTGTACGCGGCACTGTTGTCAGACTGTTTCCAGACTAACGCAGAGGTTTGCTTGACCATGCGAACAGTGATTCGAGAAAAATTAATGGTGCCGCTGCTTCTTGTAGCAGCACTCGTTGGTGTCTCACTGACAGCGTCGGGGTATTGGGCACTATGGCAATCCCAAACGCTGTCAAGCACTGTCATGCCCCAAGCACTAGTAACACTGCCAGAGAGGCGGCCGCTGGCCGAATTCACTTTGGTGGATGATGCGAAAGGGGTGTTTGACCTCAAATCGCTGGAATCACGTTGGTCATTTATTTTCTTTGGCTTCATGTTCTGCCCCGATATATGCCCCACCACGCTTTATGACCTTTCTAAAGTAAAAACAGAGATTGTTGCCCGCGGCATCAGTGATATTGATCTTCAATTTGTCTTCATTTCAGTCGACCCCGCCCGCGACAAAGCCGCTCAGATCGAGCGCTACGTCAGTTACTTTGACCCTACCTTCCTTGGTGCTACGGGTTCAGTGGGTCAACTCACCAATCTCACGCGGCAGTTAGGTGCGCCTTTTCGGTTAGAACCAGAGACGGCTGAACAAGTCTACTCGGTCACTCACTCGAGCGCGGTCTATCTGGTAGACCCACTGGCCCAATACACTGCCATCATCAGCCCGCCTTTTAATGCCGGCGAGGTCGCCGAGCAATTTTCCCAGCTATTTCATTCCAGGGGTAAACAAGCCGTAACCCAAAGCCTCTAAACCTCTATTCTTGTTTGTCCGCGTGGACCGTATCAATCCGCGACGGTACATTCTGATTGTGATCAACCAAGACGTAAGCGAAGCAATACATGAATACTGTTAGCAATAAAAAAACCACAGCATGCTTCGTGTAGTTCGTGCCCTCAGCTTTTTGCCCTCCCATTTTTTTCTCCTCTTGTACTTCTCAGGCGGGCTGACTCAATGGTGCGGCGATACCGGCGCCTCAAGAATCAGTTCTTTTAGAAAATAAACGCCACGCTGGAAAAACGTCCAGTCGGCCTCTAAGGCGCCGATCGCAACCAGTGTCAGTAAAAGTGCAGGCGGTACCAAAATGAAATACACCATTGCCAGGCGTTCCCACACCATATGCATAAACACCGCAATGATGAGGCCGGCCTTTAGCACCATAAACATCAAAATCAGGAACCAGCGCAGATAGCCCTGAACCTGAAAGAAATCCACGGCATACGACATGGCACTAAGGATAAAAAGAAGAATCCAGATCTTGAAGTAAACCCCCAGCGGATGCTGGATAGCCTGCTCCTCTCGGACAACCTGTGCGTGACCGTCAGCAGTGTGGTCCATTCTTTACCCCCTCACCAAAGATAGAAAAGCGCGAAAATAAAAACCCAAACCAAATCTACAAAGTGCCAGTAGAGTCCAAGGATTTCTATCTCCTCGTAATTACCGCCGCGCTTGGTAAACCAACCTTGCGTCTGATCATCGAGATGCCCTCGAGCCACCTTATAGCTAAAAATTAAAAGGAAGATCACCCCGATGGAAACGTGAAAACCATGGAAACCGGTGATCATAAAGAACACCGATCCAAACTGGGCGGCACCCATGGGGTTGCCCCAAGGCCTGACGCCCTCCTCAAAAATGAGCTTGCTCCACTCAAACACCTGCATACCCACAAAGGTTGCTCCGAGAACCGCGGTGGTTACCAGTAGCCAAAAGGTGACCCACTTGTTCTTTCGATAGCCATAGTTGACCGCAAGCGCCATAGTGCCGCTCGAGGTGATCAGCACGAATGTCATAATCGCAATCAAAATGAGCGGGATTGGCGCTCCTCCAAAACTGAGCGCAAAAACTTCACTAGCACTTGGCCATGGCTCCAACGTTGACTTTCGAACGGTCATATAGGAGGCGAGGAAACAGCCGAAGATGAACGTATCGCTGACCAGAAAAATCCACATCATGGCCTTACCCCAAGGAACCTCCTTAAAGGCAAGCTGATCTGAACTCCAGTCATCAAAGAAGCCGTCCATCCCGGGCTTCAATTCCAGTGAATCTGGCGCCATAGTCTCAGTCGACATGGTCTATTCTCCCGTTAAATAAATCCGCAAATTCTGAGCAGGACCTCGAAGTTGTCACCAATGAACAGCAAACCGAAAACTACTAGCCAAACACCCAACAGGTAGTGCCAGTACAGTGCACAGTTCGATACGCTGTCCTCCAGTATTCGGACATCAGCCTGTTCAAAGGAGCGCTTGATGGCGCGCGTCAGTGCGATCATGCCGCCCACCATGTGCAAGCCGTGGACACCGGTAATCATAAAAAAGAACCCAACCGATGGATTGCTGAAATCACCCAGCACCATTTCGGTCAGCTGCAGCCAGGCAGCGAGCTGCCCCACAAGAAACAGCAAAGTCAGGACGCCAGCTCCCACTAAGGCAACACGCACCCACAGACTCTTGGCGGCTCGCGACAAAAGCAACGCTGCCTGTAGGCATAGACTGCTTAGCATCAGCAAGCCCGTATTCGCCCACAGCAGATTTATCTGCGGCGCTGGTCGCCAGTCCTGGTAGAGCATCCGACCACCGCAAGCAACAATCATAAGCAAGAAAAACACAGTGACCACACTCAGCAACACTTTGAGCGCGGAACGCCGTGAATTCACCGAAATCTGCACAGCTGACAAAGCTGGTGAGACAGGTTCTGTGCTGGCAATCCAGGGATGTTCAGTAAATAAGGTGCTCATGTTGCAACTGCAACCCGCGAACTGCGGGGAGGTACGTTTTGGGGAATGAAGTCTTCATCTGCCCCGGGGACACTGTAGTCATAGGCCCACCGATAAACGCAGGGCAATTCTTTACCGAAATTGCCATGCCCCGGTGGCGTGGTTTCTGTTTGCCACTCAAGTGTTGTCGCATTCCATGGATTATCCGGCGCCTTTTTACCAATAATGGCACTCGCAATCAGATTATAGAGAAAGACCATCTGAGCAAATCCAACAACCAGTGCAGCAATCGTAATGCTCTCATTAACACTCTGTGCTGATTCAGGAAGGAAGGTGGTGCCCGTGATTTCAAAGTACCGACGGGGTACGCCCATGATGCCTAGGTAGTGCATGGGCAAAAATACTAGATACGACCCGATAAAGGTTGTCCAAAAATGGAAACGAGCCATGCCCTTGTGATACCACCGGCCCGTGATTTTGGGATACCAGTGATAAATCGCGCCGCACACCACCATAACTGGTGCCACTGCCATCACCATATGGAAATGAGCAACCACGAAGAGCGTATCAGACAGCGGCATACTTACTGTTGCGTTACCAAGGAAAAGCCCGGTCATGCCGCCATTAATAAAGAACAGCAAGAATGCTATCGAAAAGAGCATGGGAACGGTCAGGTGAATATTCCCTCGCCAAAGGGTCAAAACCCAGTTGTAAACTTTGAGTGCAGTAGGTACCGCGATAATCAGGGTTGTCGTTGCAAAGAAGAAGCCAAAGTAGGGGTTCATGCCACTGACGTACATATGATGCGCCCACACCACGAAACTGAGAGCGCCAATAATGATGATGGCCCACACCATCATGCGATAGCCGAAGATATTCTTTCGCGCATGAATGCTGATGAGGTCAGAGACGATGCCGAACGCGGGCAAAGCAACAATGTAAACCTCCGGGTGCCCGAAGAACCAGAAAAGATGCTGGAACAGCAGGGGATTACCACCAACATGACTAGCCTCGTTGCCCATAGTCATGATGGCGGGCATGAAGAAGCTCGTCCCCAGTAGAATATCTAGCGCCATCATGATCGCGCTTACAAATAGCGCTGGAAAAGCGAATAAGGCAAGAATAGTTGCGACAAAAATCCCCCAAACGGTCAGCGGCATACGCATCAAAGTCATGCCACGGGTCCTTGCCTGAAGAACTGTCACTACATAATTTAGCCCACCCATTGTGAAACCTATGATGAATACGGCCAGAGACGCCAACATCAAAAGGATGCCTGTCTCAGACCCTGGAGTACCCGGCAGAATCGCCTGAGGTGGGTAGAGCGTCCACCCTGCCCCGGTTGAACCGCCATCAACAAAGAAGCTCGCCGCCAACAGGGTTACCGCTGTGAAGTAAACCCAAAAACTCAGCATGTTTAACCACGGGAATACCATGTCCCGGGCCCCAACCATTAGTGGGATCAAGTAATTACCAAACCCCCCGAGAAAGAGCGCGGTCAGGAGGTACACCACCATAATCATGCCATGCATGGTGACCGCCTGAAGGTAGTAAGCGGGGTCAATAAAGCTGAAGGTATTTGGCCACGCCAGCTGCAATCGCATTAGCCATGACAGAACAAGCGCCACTATTCCTATCGCAATAGCGGTTGCGGCATACTGAATCGCAATAGTCTTTGCGTCCTGGGAAAAAACATATTTCCCCAGCCAGGTCTTGGCATGATAAAGCTCCATTTCGGCGACTTCTGCGGGTCGAACAAAACTAGTCTCGTCGTGTGCTGTATATTCCATTTTATTGTCTCGACTATTTCTGCTGCGCTAGGTTAACCGGCTGTTGTGGTAGTTCTAACGTGGCGATGTAGGCCGCCATATCATTAATCGCCTGATCGTCTGTCATCGTGTTGGAAATCAACCCCATCTGCAGACCATAGAGGTCATCAGCGTGGCGACCCCGGATGCCATTTCGGAAATTCTTGATTTGAGAAGCAAGGTACCAAGTCTCTAAACCAGCGAGTCCTGGCGCGTTCACGGTCCACACACCTTCACCCGAGTCGCCGTGGCACTGAGCACAGGTAGACGCATAAAGGGCTACCGCCCTTTTAGAATCACCTAAAGCCCTGAGATCGGTTCGCTCCTTAGCGTTACTCGTGCTGTAGTCCGGGGCGCCATCAAACCCAACCTGACCCGATAACGTCCCGATGTAGTTGACCACGTCGTTAATTGCGGCTGCGTCGCCTAGCATCATGGCCATCGGCGCCATCGTGCGCCCCCAAGTATCATCCTCGTGAGCGCCACGCACTCCCCGCTTGAAATGACGCAACTGTCGCTTCATATACTCGCTGTCCAAATGCGCAAGTCCTGGAGCATGCATAGACTCAATGCCCTCTGCGTTTGCGCCGTGACAAGAGCCACAAACCGCATAAGCAGCCTGACCTGCAGCTAGGTCAGTGCTCAATTCAACCTGGGTCTGAGCAAAAGTCGGCTGATCGGCTAACCAGGCGTTATAAGTCTCCTCGCTATCAACAATGACTCGTCCGCGCATGGCATAGTGGCCAACACCACACAGTTCTTCGCAGAGCAAATCATAACTACCCTGCTTCTGCGGCTCGGCCCAGATGTAGGAAACCTGACCGGGGACAAAATCCATTTTTACGCGAAACTGGGGGACAGTGAAGTTGTGCAAGACATCATTGGAACGCAAAAGAAACGTCACCGGTTGGTCGACTTTGAGATGCAAAACCGGGTCGTAAATGATCACATCGTCCTGACCTAAGGGATCGGAAGGGTCTATACCCAAAGGGTTAGCAGTACTGGTGTGACTAATCGCGACAGCGCCCAGCTGACCATCTTCGCCTGGCAGACGATAGGACCAGTTCCATTGGCGCGCAAGAACCTCCAGCTCCATGGACTCTTTTGGCGGCGTAACCACATCTTTCCAAATAAGCAGACCAGGCGCCAGCAATGCGGCAATTCCGACCGTGGTGAGAATCGTGAGCCAGCTTTCCATCTTGATACTCTCTGGCTCATATTCCGCGCGTCGGTCAGGCTTATTACGAAACTTTATTAAGCAATAAGCGATAAACACATTCACCAGAACAAAAGCCAGCCCTGTCACGACAAAGGTTAATGTGACAGTGCTGTCCATTGATGACCAGTTGGACGCTATTGGAGTGAAGTACCAAGGGCTGAGGGCATGAAAAACGACTGTCCCCATTACCAAAACAAGTAAAACAATTGCAGCCGCCATATCGTAACTCTCGCACCTAGTGTCAAGAATGGGCACATTCGCCCACCAAAGGTATCGACGGTCACAGGATACAAATGCTCTAGCCTCAGGCTCTACGTGAGCTGTCGATACCCGCTAGTGCCAGCTGTTTATCGCAGCTGACTGGTATTATTGTTATTTACTTGGTCGACCCTGAAAGACCAGTGCACGACTTCTTAACTTTTCCCAACTACGCAGGATTAGCATCAGCAAGCCGGTGTGTGTGCGCTCGGTGCCAGCGCGCTTGATATTGGGATAGTGTTTGAAAACCTTTTTTAGTTTTTTCTTATCTGGAATTCTGGTCTCGACAAACATTACATGCCGTCCTTGAGCCAGCGCTTCATCAAAACGAATAAAGTGAGTATTAGGACGTTGGATGCCAATGAACCCGGCCTCCCAGGTCGTAAAGCCAAAACTCACGATCGCCAGGAACACAAATGGCACCCAGCCGACTTGAGCGGCAACTCCAGAGAAATGAGTCACGAGTAGAATCGCCGCTGCGATCGCTAGCCCGAGCAAAGCACCAATTTCACCTGAATGAATAACATCAGTTTTGAAAAAGCTTGCAACCCGATTAACGTCGTGGTTATCGAGGCCCACGTCGTCGTTGCTAAGCAAATAAATTTGAGATCGAGGTATGCCGCACGACTCTAGGTCGCGCTCAATCTGTTCGAATTCGTCCAGACTATCTCCGGTGTAGTAGAAGCGCTTCATACTGCTCTCCTATTTAATGTTTACACCCAACCTCTCCTAACCGCTAACCACTTTTCAAAAATTTTTGTACCTGCGCACCTTCCCATCACGAGACATAGGAACTCTAGGTGGTCCAGAAATTCCTCTAACCAACACTGTACACCTCAACATCGATGAATAACAAGGCGTTTTTAGTAGACCCATTTCAGCGCATATTTTGAGAGCTTTCTCTTTCTGTTGAGTCTGATCGGTCAATTGAACCCTGCATGCAAAATCTATCTAAGCAGCGTTGACAGACAACAACCCAGGGGCATTTGGCACTACCTCAAATGCCAAGTACTATGAGCGTAGAGGACTTAATCGGGTACGCTGCGGCCGTGTTGTGGCGAGTTCTGTGAGCCTTGACACGGTAGAGGTCGGCGGTTCGACAACATGCGACTTCAGGAGCATGTTGGTC
>ERZ1039804.1636-NODE-1636-length-12403-cov-5.026482_pt1 | contig 12403 bp, 13 predicted proteins | sample MGYA00383089_ERZ1039804 | MGnify/ENA primary metagenome ERZ1039804 (study PRJEB29581, sample SAMEA5548359) | metagenome | biome: marine; feature: coastal; material: water | depth 1 m | study: Short-term variability in the microbial, nano- and picoplankton...
CTCACAGCTTTTAGTGGCTAGCGAAAAGGATTCGTTGGCGCGCAATAAAGCGTTTTGAATCAAGTCATACAGGCCCGGATTTGCCTTTTGAAGAATATAACCAGGCAAATTTGCTATCGCGGCTGTGGCTGCAAATTCAATGGCATTAACAGCGTTATCGACACCATTTCGCAAATTGTCCAGTGAACTTTCGATAGCCACCATTGGATCAAAACCGCTGCAACTGAGTGCAGAGGCCTGTCCGCTAAGCGATAAATCAATCGTAGTGATATTGAGGCTGGGTGGAATTGCAATATCCCGCCCCCCACCAATCTTGTAATAGAACAGACTATCGTCACTTGGCGCTTCTGCGGCAATTAGCGGGTGACAGGTTATAAAACTAACAATCAAGATTATTATCTGCCGACAAAACCGGGGGATCGCATATTCAATAATCATAAGCAAATCCTCACAGGAACGGTAAATAAGTAAGCACCTTGTGCCTCACAGCATTCGTAGGGACGCCACAAGGTAAACGCGTATCGGTTATCTTCAGAATGACGGCCTTGAGACCACGAAGTACTCAGCACATCGTTTTCACCAAAGGCATAACATTGCTCATCGACTTTAGGAGCCAGCATTTGCCATACCCCCGTGGCGGGATCATTCTCAACCAATTCACCGGGCAGCCAGGTTCGGTTATAACCATTGCCGTCAAGTGCGTTATAGATATGAGGTTGGCGGGTTTGAGTAACGATATTTCCAGCTCGCTGGGCAACCACCGCAGCTGCCTTGGCATCATCCTTCTGATTGATAAATCCTGTGCGCGGCCAAACCGGGCCCCATTGTTGCTGGACTCCATCGCCCACTACACGCCGACCGGGTAGCAGGTTTTGTAAATACAACATCTCCGGCAAACCAAGACGCCACGTCAAAGCATCCAGTGACGAAAGAAGATAAGGGTTAAAGGACTCGGCTTCGGATGGGCAGTAATACCCCGTGTTGCCTATAAAGTCAGAAACTGAGGAGAACGGGTGACCAATCGCGGTGACTTCTTTGAATCGCAGGCTCTGGTCAGTCGCTGGATTACCGCCTTCGGTTCGTTGCCCTCCTCCTACAAAAGCACCGTGAAAGGTACTGACGATCCCACTGACTATTCCTGAATCTAACGAGCCAAATAAGGATTCCATTTCCTGCCATGGGTTATCACCGGGCTCGTCGTAGACACTCACGACCAAATCTGGATTGTAGTGTGCGACTCGGATACTGGTCTCGATAGAACATTCATAAATACTGCAACGCAGCCAGACACAGACGCCAGTAATGCAATAGTTCAAGCAGGAACGATCCAGCGTAATTGCTCCAACAATATCCGCAGTTGTTATCGTCGTCGGTTCTGCCTCAAAGGCCTGTAGTTTGTATCCTTGCAACAGCACAAATAGCATGACTACTTGAATAAGTTTATTCATCAATTACCCCCTCCCTTTTTATCTTTAAGCCACTGACGATACCGGTTGATGGCTAGAGAGAGATCGGTCATTCCATAGATCACCGCTTGCTTGTCGAAAATAATCACTGGATATCGGTCAAGGCCATACGCCATCATTGTGCCCAGAGGAAGATATGCAGCGCGCAATTCGTCTTCCAATTTAGAACGTCCTAATTCAGCAATTTTCTGCTGAACCAAGGCGCGGGCCAATGTTTCATCATTGGGCAGCCCTTCGCTCAATTGCTCCTGGATAGTCTGGACTGCATCAAGACTTAGGATGGTAATTTCTGGATTGTTTTCGGAAGGGCTCGCGCTATGCGAATCGACTGGCTGAAAAGGTCGTTGATTAGAGGTGATCGCAATAATTGATTGTGGCAAAGCGTCAGCGCCAGCTTCTAATATGCTCAGTGTCGCGAATACGATTGCGGCAGATACAACTAAAATCTTCGGTTTCGACACGCTCAAATCTCACTCATAGGCTCAGTTGGCCCTATGGTTGATCAGAAGCTGAAATAGAACGATAGAAAAGCTTTCATGCTGAAAAGTAAGATATTTGGAGACTTAGGAAATTAAATCAGGAAGCCGTCCAATGAGCGCTGGATCACTAACCCTATAATTATTTGGCCAACAAGTTTTGTAGAATGCCGCACTCCTCGATAGTGCGGTTATTGGAGCAACTATTGCGGAGTGAAGTTAACTGTTGTCGAAGCCTTTCTAGCTCCGTCATACGCTGCTCTACTTGTTCGATATGATTATCAATCATTTTGTTCACATCATCGCAATGCGTACCAGGCGATTGGTTTAGTTCGATCAACTGACGAACCTCTGATAAAGCAAGGTCAAGGCTACGGCAGTGTTTAATAAACATAAGTTGTTCAACAGCTGAGGCATCATACAGACGAAAATTTCCTTCACTGCGCGTTTTCGATTTAAGCAGCTTCTCTTTTTCATAATAGCGAATTGTCTGTACAGAACACCCGGTCAATTTGGCTAGCTCACCAATTTTCATCATTTTCTCCAACGCTTGACCCTATAGTTACTATAGAGTCTACACTCCGATACTATCAAAGTACAAGAGTGTTCACATGAAAGAAAGTTGCACAGAGCAATGCGCCGATCAGGTAAAAGCCGACGCTGACCCTTCACCTATTACAGACACACAACCGAACGGTGGATTTGTCAGCCAGTTCTCGGTGCCCAAGATGGATTGTCCGTCTGAAGAGCGAATGATTCGCATGGCGTTGGATGATCTTGGGCCAGGAATCGCCCTTGAATTTGATACGCCCCATCGAAAACTCAAGGTCTTTTATGATAATAATCTGGAAGCCATACGGTCACGTATCGAATCATTGGGCCTAGGGGCTGTGCTTGAACACACCCAAGATATTGGCAGCAGTGAATTATCTCAGGCTGTGGCCTCAGCAGATGCCGTCAATCAAAAAGAGGCCGGGATACTCAAGTGGCTGCTAACCATCAATGGCATCATGTTTGGCATTGAAATGGTTGTTGGCTGGTACGCCCAGTCTACTGGGTTGATTGCCGACTCACTGGATATGTTTGCTGACGCTGCCGTTTATGGATTAGCCCTCTACGCAGTTGGCCACAGTGCTCATATGAAGCTAAAAGCCGCGCACTTTTCCGGTTGGTTACAAATGATTCTCGCGCTTGGCGCTTTGAGTGAAGTGATCAGGCGGTTTATATTTGGCAGTGAACCCTTATCCATACTCATGATGAGCTTTGGATTTATCGCTTTGATCGCCAACTCTGTGTGCCTGGTACTGATTAATAAGCAAAAAGACAGTGGCGTACATATGAAAGCGAGCTGGATTTTTTCGGCCAACGATGTGATCGCTAATTTAGGGGTTATTCTGGCCGGGCTATTGGTTGCACTCACGGGTTCACGCTACCCGGACCTAGTGATTGGTTTTGTGATTGGTTTAATCGTTTTAAATGGCGCACGCCGTATTTTGCAATTGAAATCGTGAATACCATTAAAGAGGCACGTTAATCCGCTATGCACAATCACGATCATGAATCATCTAGCTCACGTATTGGTTGGGCATTTTTTCTCAACTTTGGGTTCACCATCGTTGAATTTATTGGCGGTTGGCTCACCAATAGCACAGCCATTATGGCAGATGCGGTACATGATCTTGGCGATAGTTTATCTATTGGACTCGCCTGGATTTTAAGCAAAATTGCGCATAAGCAAGCCAACGATACCTATAGCTATGGTTACCAGCGATTTTCGTTATTGGGTGCACTGGTTAACGGCGCGGTTCTCATTGGCGGGTCAATTTGGGTATTAAGCGAAGCTATTCCCCGTTTATCCAGCCCCGAAATGCCCCATGCAGAGGGTATGATTGTTCTGGCCTTATTTGGAATCGCCGTTAATGGTTTCGCTGCTTACAAGCTAAGTCATGGAAAATCCTTGAATGAGCGCGTTTTGAATTGGCATCTACTAGAAGACGTTCTAGGCTGGGCGGCTGTTTTGCTCGTTGCAGTTGTTCTTACCTTTGTCGATCTTCCCGTGCTCGATCCACTTTTATCCATCGGGTTTACCCTGTTCATCTTATTCAATGTCACCAAGACTCTCATCGACACCGTGAAAGTTTTTCTTCAAGCAACGCCAGACACAAAGGTTCGGCAGGACATCATCAACGATCTTAAATCGCTTGATAATATTAACAGCGTGCATCATGTCCACGTTTGGTCACTTGATGGTGCCAACCATGTATTAACTGCGCACCTCGAACTCAAACAGGCAATAGACAATTTAGAGCAAAAAATAGTCAAGCAAGATATTTCAAAGGTTTTACAGCGCTATAACCTATCACATACAACCATTGAATTAGAGCTCCCCGACGAAGACTGTCGGGATGGCGAAGCAACTTTAAGCAAAAAATCTAGCCCAACACATTCTTGAGTCCAGCCCTAATGAAAACAGTCGAGTTGCTAAACAACCCTGCTCAGAATCTTGATCAGATAGACATATTTGCTCTCAAACCTATCAACCGTATAGGTTATTCAACCTCAATGATATAGACTTAATACTATGTTGCGGCCATTCATCTCATACGTGTTTATCTTCTCGCTACTCTTTATGGGTATCGAAGGGGCTGTTGATTCTGCAGGCGGCGAACACCCACATGGAGATGATTACTCACATGTCCTGGATAGCGTTGATTCGCTTTCTCTCGATTCCGATGATGACGGTCACTGCTCGCATTGCTGTCACGGCCACACCGGCAGTATTGCTGGTCATGTTCCTGCGCTGAACTGTGATATGGCACATCAACAGTTTGCTTTTTACCAACCGCACTTCCTTAATTTTTCTCAGGCACCACCTACCCCGCCACCCAACGTATAAATCATTTCTAATTTTTATCAGCATATTGCTGCTGTGGGGCGACCTTCGTCCACAACAACGGCGTGTGCATGAATATTCACGGAATATCGGACTATGATTTATGCAAATACGACACATTATTGCTGCCTTATTGTTAGGTAGCGTACCCCTATTGGGCTGGACAGATTCATCAGATCTGTCCAGCCTCAACCAAACACGGCGCGTCAACTCTTCCTCAATACTAGCACTCGAAGATGCCATTGCCCGCACCCTGAAAAACAACCCACAGTTGTACCAATACCGTTTTCGCCAGCAAAGCCTTGTAGCACAGCGCGAAACCAGCTCGCTCTCCCCTGCTCTGCAGCTGGGGCTGGAAGTCGAAAACATAGCGGGCAGCGGAGAATTCAATGGCGTTGATAGCGCGGAAACCACCCTTGCACTGTCTTCCGTGATTGAACTGGGGGGCAAAGCACGTTCACGGGTTGGGTTAGCTGATGCCAGAACCGACCGTTTGGATTTTGAACGTCAGGCAGCAACACTGGATTTAGTCGGCGAGCTAACGGCACTTTTTATTCGTTGCCGTGCCACCCAGGAAAACATTCGCCTAGCCGAAGAGGCAGTTACGCTATCGCGGCGAATGCTTAAAACCGTTGAGAGCCGAGCGGCAAAGGGTGCAGCCCCTGAAGCTGAAGTGATGCGAGCTAAAGCAGCACTCACCCGAGCATCCATCCGTCTGCATGCCTTACGCAGCAGCTTTGAGCGACAGAAAGTCGCACTCAGCAGTTTCTGGGGTGATACCAACCCCCGGTTTGCTGAACTCAGTGGCAGCCTGTCAGTTTTTAGTCCTTCAGATGACTTCACCAGCTTGTTGCAACGGGCCAAGAAGTCCCCTGCCATTGCCATTTTTGCCAGTGAAGCGCGCTTGAAAGACGCTGAAGTCAAATTGGCTCAGGCACAAAGCCGCGTGGATATTGGCTGGCAATTGGGTGTCAGGCGTTTCGAAGAAACAGATGACACCGCATTTACTGCTGGTATTTCGATTCCGCTGTTCAGTGGTAAACGCAATCGTTCCTCAATTACGTCGGCATTGGCTGAGCGCAACGCGGTGGATTATCAGCAAGCTGATGCCATGCTGAAACTACACAACCGTTTGTTCACTGCTTTTTCCCAGCGCGAAGAGAATACGGCTGCGGTGGAGCAATTTAACTCACATGTTTTACCTGCATTGGAAAAGGCATTGGCTTTGACACAGCAAGCCTATGAGAACGGACGTTATCGCTATCAGGATTGGATTGCTGCCCAGGAAGAGCTACTGACCGCCAAGCAACAACGCATTGAAGCGGCAACCGCAGCACAACTCAATCAGGCGCTTATCGAGCATTTGATTGCCGAACCGTTAGCCACTAATAACTTACCCTATTGATACTGCGTCTTTGCAAAAAAAAATTGCAAAGACCGACAGGAAATAATTATGAAAATTTTACGACTTTATTTATACCTAACGATTGCAGCAGCCCTCGGCGTAACAAATTCTGCTTTCACTCTGGCAGCCTCCGATGATCACAACCACGATCATGAAGCTCATGCCACCGAAGATACACAACATAGTGAGAGCGAGGATCATAAGCACCAAAATGAACATGGCGACACAGACAATCAGTCCCACAATGACGAGGAAAATACCAGCCGCATCGATAGCAATATGGCTACCCAAGTCGGTATTGGTACAACAGCCGCCACAGAACAAACCCTTCACCAAACCATCACCAGCTACGGTGTGCTGTCAACCGGGCCGGAACAGCTCAGCCACATGCGCGCACGTTTTTCAGGATTGATCACCTCCGTCAAAGCCAGTATCGGCGACACCGTCAAAGCGGGAGACTTGTTAGCCGAAGTGGAATCCGATGCAAGCCTAAAGAAATATTCAGTACGTGCGCCAATTTCAGGGACGATTGTTCAGCGTCACGCTAATACCGGCGAAGTGACTAAGGATCAGGTGCTGTTTTCTATCGCCGATTTCGACACGCTGTGGGCCGAATTTCGTATCTATCCAGCACAAAGCGGTAATGTCGTTGCCGGGCAAACTGTTGAGGTTATTTCTGACATTCAAAGAATTACTGGCAAGATCAGTCATATCATTCCGGCCCTGGATAAACCCTATCAGCTTGCTCGGGTACCATTGGATAACCGGCAGTTAGGCTTATCGCCCGGCCTATTAGTTGAAGGGCGCATCATTATTGACGAATTTAATGTGCCGTTAGCTGTTGAAAAGAACGGCGTGCAGCAGCTGGGCGGACGTTCTGGTGTATTTGTCCAAGAAGAGGATACTTATCACTTTGCCCCCTTAGTTCTAGGTCGTAAAGATGAGCATTACGTTGAGGTACTTAGCGGTCTTGAAGAAAGCCAGCGTTACGTCAACCGAAACAGCTATCTGATCAAAGCGGATATTGAAAAATCCGAAGCCGAACACGAACATTAAGGGGCGCACCATGATTGATTCACTACTGCGCCTTGCCATTGAGCGGCGCTATCTATTTCTTAGCTTGATACTGATTATTGTCGGTGTCGGTGTCTGGAGTTATCAAAAACTACCGATTGATGCCGTACCGGACATTACTAATGTTCAGGTGCAGATCAACACCTCAGCACCGGGCTACTCACCGCTGGAAGCGGAACAGCGGATTACCTATCCGGTTGAGACTGCCTTGTATGGTTTACCCCAGCTGGCCTATACCCGTTCGCTATCGCGTTATGGGCTATCACAAGTTACCGTGGTATTTGAAGAAGGCACTGATATCTATGCCGCACGCAATCTGATTGACAACCGCCTAGGTGCGATTAAAAGTGTGCTGCCGCCGGGCATTGAACCAGAAATGGGTCCAATCTCGACCGGGCTGGGCGAAATTTTTATGTACACCGTGCAGGCATCGCCCGATGCGACGATGGCAAACGGTCAGCCTTATGATGCTACCGCCTTGCGTGAAATTCAGGACTGGATCATCAAACCGCAGTTGGCACAGGTCAAAGGTGTAATTGAAATCAACAGTATTGGTGGTTTCAACAAACAGTATCACGTCACACCCGACCCCAAGAAACTGCTTTACTACGGCATCAGCATCGAAGCGCTGGTCAATGCACTGCAAGTCAACAATGACAATCGTGGCGCGGGCTATATCGAACGTAATGGCCAACAGTTATTAGTGCGCTCCCCTGGCCAATTGGCTACGGTGGAAGATATCGGCAATGTCATCATTACCGAACACGGTAGTGTGCCGATAAAAATTCAGGATGTGGCCGACATTGGTATTGGCAAAGAGCTACGCTCTGGTGCTGCCACGCAAAACGGCAAGGAAACTGTACTCGGTACAGCCATGATGTTGATCGGCGCTAACTCCCGCACCGTGGCGCGCGATGTCGCCAACAAGCTCGAAGCCGTACAAGACTCATTACCCGATGGTGTCATCGCCGAGCCGGTCTATGAACGAACCCGTCTGGTGGACAAGGCCATTGCTACTGTTGCCAAAAACCTGCTTGAAGGCGCACTGCTGGTGATTGTCGTGCTGTTTACTCTACTTGGCAATTTTAGGGCGGCACTCATTACCGCTGCGGTCATTCCACTTTCCATGCTAGCCACCATGACCGGCATGGTACGCACAGGGGTTTCCGCTAATCTGATGAGCCTGGGCGCACTGGATTTTGGCCTCATTGTCGATGGCGCTGTCATTATTGTTGAAAACTCCGTAAGACGTTTGGCAGAGGCTCAACGTGGTGGCAACTCCCAAAGCTTGCGAGAACGTTTGGATACGGTCTACACAGCAACGGCTGAAGTTATCCGGCCCAGCCTGTTTGGTGTGGCAATTATCACTGTTGTGTATATCCCCATCTTCTCACTTACCGGTGTCGAAGGAAAAATGTTCCATCCGATGGCAGCCACCGTGGTAATGGCATTGTTGTCGGCGATGGTGTTTTCGCTGACGATTGTGCCTGCCGCTGTCGCAGTTTTCCTGCGCGGCAAGATCAGTGAAAAAGAGAGCGTGGTGATCGCTAAGACCAAATCTATTTATAAACCACTGTTGCTGCTGGCGCTCAAATTTCGTTGGGCCGTCGTCAGCTTTGCAACTCTATTGGTTGTGGGGTGTATCTGGTTGGCGACCACATTGGGTTCGGAATTTGTCCCACAGTTAAACGAAGGGGATATTGCGCTACACGCCATGCGAATTCCAGGCACAGGGTTAGAGCAGGCGGTAGAGATGCAGGAAATTCTTGAACAGCGCATCAAATCTTTCCCGGAAGTTGATAAGGTGTTTGCACGCATTGGCACGGCGGAAGTCGCCACCGACCCGATGCCACCCAATGTTGCCGATAACTTTGTGATATTAAAGCCGCGCAATGAATGGCCCGACCCTGGGAAAACCAAGGATGAGCTGGTCATTGAAATGGAAACAGCGCTCGAAGAACTGCCTGGTAATAACTACGAGTTTACCCAACCGATACAAATGCGCTTTAACGAGCTGATATCTGGCGTTCGTGCTGATCTTGGCATTAAAGTCTTCGGCGATGATCTTGATCAACTGGTATTGACGGCTAACGATATACTCAAGGCAATCAACCAGGTGCCTGGAGCCGCAGATGCTCGTGTTGAGCAAGTCACTGGCCTACCGACCTTGTCGGTCATTCCCAAACGCACAGCCTTGGGTCGATACGGGTTAAATGTGGTGGAACTGCAAGACTGGGTCTCTGCGGCGATTGGCGGTGAATCGGCAGGCTTACTGTACGAAGGTGACCGGCGCTTTGAGTTGATTGTGCGCTTACCTGAAACGCTACGCCGCGATATCGACCGCCTCTCGTTTTTGCCCGTACCCCTGCCCAATGGCGATTACATCCCTCTGGAGGAAGTTGCCACATTGGATATTTCACCGGGGCCAGCACAAATCAGCCGCGAAAACGGGAAACGTCGGGTAGTCGTGACTGCCAATGTTAGAGGTCGTGACCTCGGCAGCTTTGTTACCGAAGTCAAAGCACGCATTAACAACGACGTTGATATACCACCAGGTTACTGGATCAATTACGGCGGTACCTTTGAGCAATTGGAGTCTGCCAGCCAACGCTTAGCCCTCGTGGTACCCATCACCCTGCTTATTATTATTGGTTTATTGGTGATGGCCTTTGGCTCACTCAAAGATGCGCTAATTATTTTTACCGGCGTCCCTTTGGCGCTAACCGGTGGGGTTCTCTCTCTATGGTTGCGGGATATGCCACTGTCGATTTCGGCAGGCGTTGGTTTTATTGCCCTATCTGGAGTCGCCGTGCTCAACGGTTTAGTGATGCTGGCCTTTATTCGCGACCTCTGGCATGAAAAAGGTGATCTTCTGACATCAGTTGTTGATGGAGCGTTAATTCGATTGCGTCCAGTATTAATGACTGCACTGGTTGCCAGCCTCGGTTTCGTACCCATGGCACTCAATACGGGAACTGGCGCTGAAGTGCAGCGGCCTCTGGCAACTGTTGTGATTGGGGGCATTATTTCGTCGACGTTGCTAACACTTTTTGTATTGCCCGTGCTGTACCACTGGGTACATCGTCGTAGCGAGCAAGGTGTCGAAGCCGAATAACTTTGAGAGCACACCCTCCTCCTTAGGGGGTGTGCTAATTTTCGTCCCTACCCAAAGCAGTAAGTAGCAGTAATGAGCTTGGCACTCAACCAACACCGCTAAGGAATAAGTATACGGAGAGTTAAATTAGGTTCTACTTTCTCGTTTTCTTGAGCTTTTTATAATGATTGAGCACAGGTAAAAGCAGTTTATCGGGTGTGATGTTCAGTGCATCACATAATTTGACCAGTGTAAGAATAGAGGGCAGTTTGTTACCCGCTTCGACATCCTGCACATAACGCAGTGTCATATCACCTTTCGTGGCAACCCCTTCCAGGGTCTCAGACGCCTGGCGTCGCTGCTTAAGCAGGCTTTCACCAAAGGCTTTTTTGATTTCATCTCGCAAAGTAATACGCTCCATAGAGCGTAATTGTTAAGTTTTACCAGCTTGACCTCTACGCTCTATAGAGCGTAAACTGAGCTCCCGAGCTATAATGCGTCCAAACATCACTATAGGGACATGGAATTTATGGACCGACTATTTGTAATCTCGCTTACTTTCTGTTTATTGACTGCATGCACCTCCATACCGGTTAGCGAACCGCTTAAACAAACTAAAGCAGCCAGCACCCTGGTTCAGTGGCAAGCATCAGAGCCGGTAACGCGTTGCGAAGCAACCACCATCACCGATTTTCGTTTTGTCCTCCACAGTAATGGGGAATGGCAAAGTACCACCAAGCTAAAAAACACTGATCTGCATAAACATCGCCCGTATTGGAATGATCACATTGCACTGAAATTCCTGAATGGCTCAGAGCCAGCTGTAACACTCGAACTTTTCACTGAGAAAATGCATGCAGCATCCATTCGCACCGTTGAGAAGTCCGGTGTTTGGACGCTGGGCCATGAACACTTTAGCAAACTACAATCAGCAACGGTTACCGTAGTGCATAACTGCGAAGGACTTTTAGAGGGGTAAGGATGCTCATATTAACGCGAAGGATCGGCGAAACACTGATGATCGGTGACGATATTGAGGTTACGGTCCTGGGAGTCAAGGGCAATCAAGTCCGCCTGGGTATCAAAGCGCCAAAAGATGTCAGGGTAAACCGTGAAGAAATTCACCAACGAATACAGCAAGAGAAAGACAACAATGCCCCTGAGTAATCACGTTTACTGATCCTGCTCCGCCGACCCCATACCATCGGCAACAGCAAATACTGCCTCCAACTCGGAGCAATGCTGGGACTTCATAATCTCAGCCCGTTGTTGTTTCTCGTGCTTTTCAGTCATGGCGAGTGCCAGGGCTAACGGTGGCGGCACGTTTCTGAACAAGCATTGTAGATTGTCCGATAGCACAACACCCTCGGTATAGTTTCCAGGCTCTTTTCTTGCTGCGCGAAGCATGCCCTTCTGCTCCTCGGTGAGGTCTTTAAAGCGTGAGATTTGTTCAATCTCTTCCTTGGGACAAACCATCGCTATCCACCACTCGAACATACTGAGTAGTTTTTTGGCAGCGTCGGGAAAGTCTTCCAGATTCTGGGTGGCCAACCATAACCAGGCACCCAACTTGCGCCACATTTTCACGATCTTAACCAGGAAAATGGCTAACAAGGGGTTCGTCGTAATCAAGTGCGCTTCATCGCCTAGCACGAAGGTCGGGCGATGATCATATTGCTCACGCTCCACGACACCGTTAATCTGATTCATCAATCCCATAAACCCTAAGGCCAGCTGGTCTTCATAGCCTTCATTGGCGAGTAGTCCCATTTCCATGATGGTGACATCGGCCTCAGGCCAGGCCTTGCCCACACGGTTAAAGAAGTGCCCGGCAGTGCCGGAACAATACAAGGCCATGGCATCAGCCATGTCTCTGGCACGCTCTTGGCGTTTCGGCGTACTGGAGTCATCCGCCGCCAACTTGATCAACGCATTGACCACATCCTCGGTTAATACGATTTCTCGACTGCCAGCCGCTTGCTTTTCCTCCGCCGC
>ERZ1039804.1637-NODE-1637-length-12401-cov-15.626357_pt1 | contig 12401 bp, 9 predicted proteins | sample MGYA00383089_ERZ1039804 | MGnify/ENA primary metagenome ERZ1039804 (study PRJEB29581, sample SAMEA5548359) | metagenome | biome: marine; feature: coastal; material: water | depth 1 m | study: Short-term variability in the microbial, nano- and picoplankton...
AGCCTAGTTATTGCTGAATTTGATAGCCTCGATTTAGCAAAGGCATGGGCCGATATGGACCCCTACGTTGCGGCTGGCGTTTATGCCAATGTGGTTGTGAAGCCTTTTAAAAAGGTTCTTCCATCAGCTTAATTGAATTATTAATTAATACAAATTAACGGTATGATCTGCGACTACCCATTAAAAATGAATGGTAAAAGAACCCATGTTTAATTCTAAATTAACTATCTTCGTAGGCCTGATTGTAACAGCTGCAGTCACTGTTGCTGAAGAAACTAATGAGCCTACAACCGAATTGGCTACGCCTGAAATTGGCTATATATCAGATCAGTTCTATGTCCCTCTGAGAAGCTCACCCTGCCCAACCTGTAAGATTGTGCATAAAGGTTTAAAAAGCGGCACCAAACTTTCAGTGTTAGGCGAAGAGGAAGAATGGACACTGGTGACCACAGAAAGTGGCTACCGAGGCTGGGTAAGAAGCCAGCACCTTTCAAGTGAGCCAGTAGCTCGCGAAATGCTAGAAGAAAGCCTATTCACGATAAATAGCCTAAGGTCAACCAATGCTCAACTTGAACTGGATATGCAAAATTCTTTTGAGTTAGTTGAAAGCCTTCGTGCAAGCATCAACGAACTCAAAGCGAGTCGTAATAGCCTATCGAAGGAATTAGCCAACATTAAATCAATTTCCTCAAAGGGCATCGTTCTTAACGAGCAAAATCAGTTACTGGTTAAACATAACCATATGTTGCAGGAAGAACGCGACGTACTGCGAACCAATGTCGATGACCTACAAAATAATAAGCACAACGAATCCATGCTATACGGTGGTTTTTTAGTTCTTTTGGGGTCAATTTTAGCGGCTATAATCCCTCGATTACGCGGCAGAAAACGCCTGTCAGGCTGGCACTAAATAAAATTTAGGATTTCACGATGAAGCATTTAGTTAACGTTTTTTTCGCTGCCTTATTACTTGTCGCAAGTACCATAAGTGCCGCAGAACAAACTCAACCACAGATCATTCTAGAGACCAATATGGGTCAAATTGTTCTTGAACTTAACCCTCAGGCGGCCCCTGAGACTGTTAAAAACTTTATTCAGTATGTGGAAGAAAGATTCTATGATGGAATTATTTTTCATCGTGTGATTGAAAACTTTATGATTCAAGCGGGTGGTCACAGATTTGACTTAACCCCCAAAAACCCCAGTCGCCCTCCGATTACTAACGAGTCTAATAACGGTTTAAAAAATCTTCGCGGAACCATTGCTATGGCTCGCACCAGTTTGCCAGATAGCGCTACTAGCCAGTTCTTCATTAATCATAAAACCAATACATTTTTAGATTATCAAAAAAACCGTCCAGGTTATGCGGTATTTGGCAAGGTTGTCAGCGGCATGGATGTTATTGACAAAATCGCAACCTCTGAAACCAAAGCTGTAGGGCGACTCACTGATCTACCCGCTAAGACTATCAGTATTATCAAGGCGCGCGGAATTAAGCCTAAGCCTGTGACCAATCTCAAAATAGAAACAGAAAAATCCGTTTCACGCAAAAAGTAATCTGGAATACCCATGACGGCACTCAGTATCAATTTAAATAAAATTGCTCTTATTCGAAATTCTCGAGAGGGCGACTACCCCTCTGTCGTCGAACATGCTAAAACCTGCATTGATTGTGGTGTTGACGGAATTACCGTACACCCAAGACCTGATCAGCGTCATATTAGGCCTGATGATGTTCGTCAACTGGCTGCCCTTACCCGCCCACTCGATGAGGTTGAATTCAACATTGAAGGTAATCCATTTGCCGATGCCTTGGGTAGCTACCCTGGCTTGATCGCACTGGTCCAAGAAAACCAACCTGATCAATGTACGCTAGTCCCCGATGCTGACAATCAACTAACGTCCGATCATGGTTTTGATTTAACCCAGCAAGCTGATGCGCTATTACCCATCATTGATCAAATTAAAGCCATGGGTGTTAGAGTTAGTTTATTCATGGACCCTGATTTACGACAGATTAAATTAGCCTCTGAAGTGGGTGCAGATAGAATTGAACTTTATACTGGTCCCTATGCGGCAGCCTGGGGTTCCAATCAGCTAGAATCCCTTTTTCAACAGCATCTTGAAGCGGCTAACTTGGCTACATCGCTGGGCATGGGTGTTAATGCAGGACATGACTTAAATTTGGACAACCTTGAAAAATTTGCCAGTATTCCTGATCTTCTTGAGGTATCTATTGGTCATGCGTTTACCGTTGACTCATTAAATATGGGCATGGTGTCGGCACTTAGAGCCTATCAAGCCTGTCTTTCTTAGATTAAAAATGACTGATAAAAAAAAACAATCTAATAGTCATCAAAATCAGGATACTGATGAATATTTAGCGCGAAAGAATTTCTTTGACCATATGATTACACTCTATGGCCGCAAGCCGGTTATTGAGGTTCTTAAGGATCCTAATCTTAAAATTTATAAGCTTCACCTTGCCAAATCTAATCGTGAAAGCTCAATTATCAAAGAAATTAGAGAATTGGCTGAAAGGCGAAAGATTGAAATAGTACTGCATAGTCGCGAACAGTTGTCGCGCATATCAAGAAATAGCAAACAGGATCAGGGCGTGGCCTGCGATATCTATTGCCTGGGCTTTCAACCCTATACAAAATTTTTATCTGATATTAGCGCCCATAGTGGCGATAAAACTTCACTTATTGCCCTAGATTCGATAACTAACCCCCAGAACCTTGGGATGATTATTCGCAGTGTCACCGCTAGTCCTGCCACAGGCATTTTACTGCCTTCTAAAGGAAGCGCCGCTCTATCACCTTTGGTGATCAAGGCCAGCGCTGGCACTGCCTTTAAAGGCAATATTTTATCCTGCGATAATTTAGAAAAAGCCCTTATAGATTTCAAACAGCGCGGCTTTAAAATTTGCACCCTAAGCTCACATCAATCGACTCCCATTGCTGAATTTGAGTCGCAGCATCCCTGTATTTTTGTACTGGGTAATGAAACCCATGGGGTTCAACAAAGTATTATAGAATTGAGTGATTACCGCATTGGTATTCCAATGGCCAACGGCGTTGAATCTCTGAATGTGGCTGTGACTGCTGCCTTAGTCGCGTTTAATCTTTAACTGGCTGTACGCTCTTAACGTGCCATAGCGGTGAATGCATGGCGGTTAAGATAGATAAAACAAGAGTTACCGCCGCAATAGCGAAGAAGGTATCAGTTAAACCAATCCATTCTACAGTCAGCCCGCAGAATAAGGCTCCCAATGGCGCGCCGCCATACAGACAGAGTTGATAAATAGATGCTGCTCTTGAACGCATATTGTCTGGCACCTCGTTATGCATAATAGTGCGACCTAGGGTCATTGAGAGCCCAGAAAAAACACCCCAGATAAAGATCAGTGGAAACAATAGCCACAGTGAGGGCTTTAGGGCCACTAAAGCAACCAATGTCCCTCTAACCAAAAAGCTCAGCACCATTAATCTACCTGCATTAAGAAACATGGCGGATAGGTTCATAACCCCGAAATTGACAGAAATAATACCCAGAGTAAAGACTATCTGAAGTGCGGCGTAGAGTGTCGCACCACCGCCATAGAGCTGCTTAGCTATAAGAGGCACACCCACCAAGTAGACACCAAAAGCCAAGAAGCCGGTAGCAAACACAATCAATATTAGATGCAGTAGGCCTTTATTATGGCGAAATAATACAAGACCCTCGCGTAACTCTTTAACAAGGTTTTTAAAAGAGGACGAAGGCTTAGGCGGTAAATTTTTCTCAACCTCGGGATCAAATGGATGACATCGCTTAATAAACAAGGAGCTCAATAGAAAAACCAATAGCTGGAAGCTTAAAAGATGCAATGGATCGACAATATCCAGCTGACCTGCGAGCAGGAACCCTAAGCCCTGTGCGATAAACTGCACAACCATGACTTTTGCGACTGCCTGATGCATTAGTTCGGGTGCGGCATAACCAAGAAGGCTCTCTCTTGCCGGCTGGACAAAGGCAGTAATAGTGCCAAATATAGTGCCAAAGATAATTAACTGAGTAAACGTGACAGACCCGGTCCAAAACAATAGGGACAGGCCACCCACAGGAATAAAATAGAGTAGATATAACAGAGCTAACCAACTACCACGGTGTCGTCGATCAGATACAACACCGCCGGGAAGGACAAATAATAGGCTGGGCAATAGAACCGCTAATTGAGCAAAACCAAGGTAACTTGGCGATAAATCCAATACCCCGACCACTAGCCAAGGATAAAGGACTTTTTGCAAGCCCATGGCGAGATTGCTTAGACCAATAGTGATCAAAAAATAGCGAAATGAAAATGACTGAGTAGACACCTATTTACGTCGTCCACGGATTTTTGATACCGCCCAACCTATGAGAGAAGTAGGGATAAATATAACGATTAGACCGGCTAGTATGTAAACAAAATTTTGCATAATACTGTCTACGGAAACTGCGTAATTTTTTATCATTATTAATAAAAAAATCCCACAGGCCAACATGGATATAATCCAAGTAGAACGCATTTTAATTGGGCTTTTTCCCGCTTTATTGGTCATAGGTTTTTGGCCTCCAAAGCTAAAGTGTCGCTAAAAATTCTATAAGCGACTGTTCAGTTAGTATCTGAATTTCTAGCGCCTGCGCTTTTTTGAGTTTCGACCCAGCTCCCGGGCCTGCGACGACTGCATGAGTTTTGGCTGAAACACTTCCGGCCACCTTGGCACCAAATTCTTGAAGCCTATCTTTAGCTTCAGCGCGACTCATAGTTTCTAAAGTGCCTGTCAAAACCCAGGTCTGCCCTTTGAGTGGCTGTGAATCTGCAGACTGGTCTATGTCTTTCCACTGAACACCTGCGGCGACTATAGCTTCGACAATAGGAAGGTTATCTGGATTATTGAAAAAATCCACGATGTGTCGAGCCACGATAGGCCCAATATCATCTATCTCTAGCAACTGATCAATCGAAGCGGCTATCACTGCATCAAGAGTTCCAAAATTATTAGCTAATGTTTGGGCTGTCGCCTCCCCCACTTCGCGAATACCTAAGGAATATAGAAACTTGGGTAAGGTGGTTTGCTTACTGACCTCGATAGATTGCAGTAGATTTTCGGCCGACTTCTGTGCCATGCGCTCTAAATTAACTAAACCCTCTAATTTAAGATCATAAAGGTCGGCTACTGAATAAATTAAATCGTTATCCACCAGTGCATCAACCAACTTATCACCTAAGCCATCAATATCCATTGCCTTGCGCGAAGCATAATGTTTGATAGCTTCTTTAGTTTGTGCGCCACAAAACAGCCCGCCGGTACAGCGCGCAACCGCCTCACCCTCAGCTCGCTTAACGGCCGACTGGCAGACTGGGCAACGCTCAGGGAATAGTATCGACCGAGCCCCTGGTGGTCGCCTATCGAGTACCACTTTGACAATTTGCGGAATAACATCACCCGCTCTTCGCACGATGACTGTATCGCCGATACAGACGCCAAGACGATTAATTTCATCAGCATTATGTAAGGTAGCATTGCCAACAGTAACTCCACCCACAAACACAGGCTCTAGGCGCGCTACTGGGGTTACCGCGCCGGTGCGCCCCACTTGAAACTCAACATCGAGTAATCGAGTCATTTCTTCTTGGGCGGGAAACTTACGTGCGATGGCCCATCGCGGAGCCTTGGCGACAAAACCTAAGCGTTCTTGCAACCTGAAATCATTGACCTTGTATACGATTCCATCTATATCATAATCTAACTGATCACGAATACTGGCTAAATGCTGATAGTAATTTTCACAGGCATCAATACCTTCCACCTGTTTGATATGTTGATTGATTTTAAAGCCCAATTTGCCGAGCATTTGCAGCATATGAAAATGGCTACTGGGCTTATCGCCGCCCTCAAACTGACCTACGCTGTAGGCGCACATCTCTAAGGGGCGTGTCGCGGTAATTTTGGAATCTAATTGACGAAGACTGCCAGCGGCGGCATTACGCGGATTAACAAAAGCTTTTTCGCCAGCCTGTTTGGCCTTTTGGTTTAAATGATTAAACCCCGCTTTGGGCATATAGATTTCACCACGCACCTCAAGAATATCGGGTATATTTTCACCCTGTAAGCGCAATGGAATACTTTTTATGGTGCGAACATTGGCGGTTATATCCTCTCCCACCGAGCCATCACCACGGGTTGCCGCGCGCGCTAGTACACCGGCTTTGTAAAGTACACTCACTGCTGCACCATCAAGCTTTGGCTCACAGGCATAGGTCATCTGTTGCGATGAATCTAAGTTAATACGATCTTTAATGCGACGATCGAAATCAACCATTTCGGTATCGGAAAAAGCATTATCCAAGGACAGCATTGGGACTGTATGGACTACTTGCGAAAAACTATCCAACGCGACGCCACCGACTCTCTGACTGGGAGAATCAGAAGTTAATAATTGCGGGAAGTCTTTTTCGATTGCCTGAAGTTCACGCATTAACCGATCATATTCGCTATCCGGAATACTCGGATCGTCTAGCACATAATAGGCATGGTTATGCTGGTTTAGCTCGTCCTTTAGGCGCTGGTAGCGCAGAACGGTCTCCTCTGGAATTATTGGCATCTAAGCTGTCGCAACTTAACCGCTGCGCTCCTGAAAAAGAATTGCCTGATGTGCACGCTGACGATAGTGCTCAATGGTTTGTTTAGTCATTGAGCTTCTTGACTCATCCATTATATTTAACTGTAATTTTTCAGCTATATACTCAGCAGTTTCAATCATTAAATCGAAGACGTCAGCGGGTTTTTCTAGATCTAATGGTGCCATAAATAGAGTGACACCGACTAGTTCCTGATGGCCTATAGTAGTCAGGTCAAAAGTTCCTGGGTTAAGTAGGTTCGCCATACTAAATAAAACAGGCCCTGAGCCATTTTCATCGGTATGTCGATGGAAGATTTTCATTTCCCCGTAACGCAAACCCCGCTCTAACACTGCATCAAGTAGCAATTGACCGGAACAGGTTTGACCCGAAGTGGTCATTAAATGAATCACTAATATTTCTTGTTGGGGCGGCTCTTTAGGCTTTTCTGACGACTGCTTTTTTGGGCTTACCTTTGAGGCTGGTGACGTTTTTTTGACCACAGGTTCATTATCTAAAGCTAGGGTGCCCTGCTCTGGCTGATCAAATAAAGAATTTTGTTTTTCGTTTTCCATGCGTGCAGAAAAATCATGCTCGCCGTCTCTTGAGACAACTCTTGATCTGCCTGAGGGAAATTGGCTGTCCGAAAAAGGATCTCTGTCGTCTTCGTAGCCTACCGAGCGATCGATTTCTCGAGAGGACATTTGAATATTATCGTAGCGATTACGTTTTCGACGCCGCATAACGTCTAACACTATGGCTAAAAAGACCATGGTGCATACGGCTATTACGATCGTCTTTGGTTCAAAGTAATCCATCAGTGAAGAATACTCTAATTATTCTCTATAACGCTAGTCCTAGCGCCTAAAGAGTCTACTTATGCCCCTGCTAATTCAGCGGCCTGATTTACGTCGACAGTTACCAGGCGGGAAACACCTGGCTCATGCATGGTGACACCCATTAATTGATTGGCTGCCTCCATTGAAATTTTATTATGCGAAATAAAGATAAACTGTACTTGATCTGACATTTCTTTCAGCATAGCGGCATAGCGACCCACATTAGCATCATCCAAGGGCGCATCCACCTCATCCAGCATACAAAAGGGTGCAGGATTGAGCTTAAAGATTGCAAACACCATAGCAATCGCGGTAAGCGCTTTTTCACCACCAGACAGAAGATGAATCGAACTATTTTTCTTACCTGGGGGTCTAGCCATTAACGCCACACCCGCATCCAACAGGTCATCACCCACCATTTCTAGGTAGGCATGGCCGCCACCAAATAGTTTGGGGAATAACTCTTGAATATGCGTATTAACAAATTCAAAAGTATCTTTAAATTTAGTTCTAGTTTCGCGATCAATTTTTTGAATCGCATTTTGCAAGGTGTTTAGCGCTTCTTCTAATTCAGCATTCTGCTGATCAAGATATTCTTTACGCTCTGATTCAAGCTTGTATTCATCGATAGCCGCCAAGTTAATGGGCCCCAGTCGTTGAACTCTATTTGCAATAGCCTGCAGGTTTTCTTCCCAATCTTGAATCGCCGCGTCTTCTTCTAGGCTTTCGAGTAATTCGCTGAGATCGCCCTGCTTTTCTGAAATTTGGCTTTCAATAGTCCCGCTTAGGGTAGTAATTTCTTGTGCCGATAAGCGCTGCTGTTCAAGTTTACCCTGAGCCTGCTGAACCTGTTGATCTAACTCACTGCGTAACTTTTCCTGCTCACGCATTTGGAACTCAACCGTCTCAACCGCTGATCTCGCCTGGGCTAATTTTTCTTCGACTGCTAAACGCGACGCTAAGGCATTTTCAAGATCCTGCTTATAATTTTCTGAGGGATCTTCTTTGATGTTAAACGCCGCTTTTAATTGCTCGCGACGCTCACCCAAACGTTCAACCTGCACCTGCAAGCGCTGAATACCCTCGCGAACCGATTCCAACTGGGTGGTTAACGAACGTTGGCGCATTTCTAATTGCTGACGCTGAGATCTATCCTGCTCAGCCTTTTGACGACTTTCGTCCAGCGCAGAACGGAACTGATCACGTTGCTGAACCAACTGCTCGCGCTGCTGAGAATCAACATCCATTTTCTCAATAGCCTGCTCAAGGGTTTTGCGAGCCTCTGTAAGATTGTCTTTTTCGGACTTAGCCTGAGATTCAACCTCTGCCAACTCAGTCTCAGCACGCTGTTTACGCGCCTTGTACTGCTCAATCTGCACCTCAAAGCCACTCAGTTTTGAGCGCAATTCGGTATATTTATTTTGCTGCTCTGAATACTGCGAATCCAATTGCTGACGCGCCTGTTCTAATTCTTTTAGCTGCCTCTCGTGATCAGTACGCAATTGCTCAGTGCTATCAATTTTTTGATTAACCTGAGAAAGCTGTTTGCCAATGTGCTCTAACTCTTGCTTGCGCTGTAAGAACCCCGCAGTGGCATCTTTATCTCGCGCCACACGCAACCAGTTATTACCTAACCAAATACCCTCAGGAGTCACCACAGATTCTACAGGGCTAAGCTCAGACTGCAGTGCCAGAGCATCCGAAAGGTTATCGGCGGCATAGATATTAGCTAATAAGCCATCAACGCCCTCTGCTTTAACTAGTTCACCAAGTAAACGACCCTTATCTGCAGAATTCTTAGAACCTGAGCCTTTACTGATCAGTAATAATTCGCCTTTTTTAAAGTCATCTAGCAAATCAATGCTGGCAACTACATCATCTACCGCAATAGCCTGCAAGTAACTACCCAAAACAGTCTCAACCGCAAGCTCCCAACCCTTAGCCGGAACCACAGAATCGGCTAGTCTCGGCTTATCTGCCAAGCCCTTATCAGCTAACCATTTTCTTTCTGACTCGTCACCCTTAGCCGCCTGCTGAAGCGCTTCAAGTGATGCTTCGCGTCCCTTAAGTGTCTGCTGTTCACTACGCAACCTGTTGTAATCAACTACGGTTTGTTTTTCTTTCTCGCGCAATGACTGAATAGCTGTGCTCTGTTCTTGACGCTTTTTATCTAGATCCGCTCGCGAAGTTTCCACTGCAGTTAATTCAGTCTGCACTGCCGCCATTTCTTGTTCCGCAGGGCTTGCCTGAAAACGACTGACCTCAGTTGCCAATGCGCTGCGTCTCTCATCAAGGCGACATAAAATTTGTTCTACATGCTGAATTTTTGACTGCTGAACCTCTGCCTGTTGACGAGGGTTAGCTGCAGCTTGGGTAAACTCATCCCAAGATTGCTGCCATTGCTGCATCGCAGTCTCAGCAGTTTGCAATAGCTCTGCAGAGGTTTTTTCTGCATCTTGCGCCTTCACCAGTAGAGGCTCCAGTTCTGACTGCTCAGCCTCCCAACCAGTGGCCTTTTGCTTGTCTGTATTCAGATGCTGCTCAGCTTCGGTAAAGTTATGCTCAGTTTGCTGAAGGTCTTTATCTAATTCTTGGGCGCGTTGCTGAGAGTGTTCTATAGCCTGCTCTATGCGCGCAACCTCACCACCAATCTTATAAAAATTGGCTTGAATTTCATTAAATGCATCACTGGTTTGAGTGAAATCAGCACGCAATTTTTCAATCGCTGTATCGCAACCACTGCGCTCGGTAACCAGCTTTTCATGCTCAAGCTCAAGCTTGCCAATAATTTGCTTTTGCTGTTGGCCAGACTGGTCATAGTCACGCCAACGTAGGGCTAGTAATTCAACCGTTAATTGACGCTCTTGCTTCTTGTACTCAGCGTATTTTTCAGCGGCCTTAGCCTGACGCTCAAGTCGACCTAACTGACGACCTAATTCGTCACGAATATCGGTGAGTCGCTCCAAGTTTTCTTTGGTTCGATTAATACGCGATTCGGTATCTCTGCGACGTTCTTTATACTTAGAAATACCTGCAGCTTCTTCAATGTAAACCCGTAACTCATCAGGCTTAGATTCGATTAAACGAGAAATCATACCCTGCTCGATAATCGCGTAACTGCGAGGACCTAAGCCAGTGCCTAAAAAGATATCCGTAATATCGCGACGACGACACTTATTACCATTGAGGTAATAGTTGGCTGTACCGTCTCGAGTAACCTTACGCTTGATCGCAATTTCATTGTAGGAGGCATATTCACCCACAATACGCCCATCAGAGTTATCAAAAACCAGTTCAATGGAAGCCTGACCAACCGGCTTACGCCCACCTGAACCATTAAAGATAACGTCAGACATCGATTCGCCGCGCAGATTTTTAGCGGAGCTTTCGCCCATCACCCAACGCACCGCATCGATAATATTAGATTTACCACAACCATTGGGACCGACAACTGCACAGAGGTTACTGGGGAACTGCGCGTTGGTTGGGTCAACAAAAGATTTGAACCCAGCTAATTTAATTGATTTAAGGCGCATTTTAGGTCGATTTCTTGGTCAAATTAAGTTTGCCATTTTGCTATGGCATTTTTCTTATTCTACACAGTATAAGCACTGGGCAAAACCATTAATCGACATTTATGACAGAATTATTCGATGGATTTTAAAGGTCGCTGGAAATGAATAGAATTAGGGCTTTGGTTTAGCCTAAAACGTCTTTAAATTAGAGTCTTTGACGAACTATCTCGAGGGCCAATGAGTACTTCCCAGAAGCTATCTCTATTTGCTGAACAGCTGCCTCCCAATCTCCTGCCTGAGGTGTAGCAGAACCTGATTGAGAAAGCCTTGCCACCGCTTTAACTTCGTTGACTGTGGATAAGTTATAGCCTTCCATAACCGCATCGGCATTGCTCAGGGTAATAGTGGTCGGCAAGTCCCCTGCTCTTAGTTTTTTCGCAGCTAGAGGCATAGGGGCACCTGAGGTAGCTACCAGTGCAACAAACACCGTTTGATTAGGGTCAAATTGAATAGCTTTATCAATACTGAGGGTAATTTCCACCTGCGGTGATAACTGTTGTTCAGGCTCAATACCCAAACGCTTTTGAGCACGGGCAATACCCGCTTTTAAGGCAGTAGCGGTTGGCGAACCCTGCTCCATCAGTCTGCTCGCTTCTTGCCAATAGGTAATTGCCAATTGCCACTGCTCGGTTTCAAACGCCTGAATACCTTTAAGCCCTAATACAGTAGGATTTGATGAATCAATCGCAAAGGCTTTACCAATGGCTCTGTTAACCTCATCAGTAAATTGGCTATCGGCAAGCATAAAGGTGAGTTCTGCATACTGAGCTAATAAATAACTATCCTCGGGCGAGGCTTTTATTGCTTGCGCATAATAAAACTGCGCACTGGATAAGTCATTCTGTTGAACCGCGCGCTTGGCTAGGAGTATCCAGTAATAGATATTGTCTGGGCGCTGTGCCGCTCTTTTTTCTATGGCGCTAAATAACGCTTGCTGTTTAAACTGCGCCTGCGGATCATCAATAGACAGTTGAGTGTTCTCTTCAAGCATTTTTAGTATCTTCTCATCAGCTGCAGCCCCCAAATAATGGTAGCTGGCTAAGCAGAAAATAGGCAGCAATAACAAGGCAACAGGCAATATCCAGCCGGCTTTTCTGGGGGCCTTGGTCTCTTTAGTCTGCGGGTTCTGGCTATTGATCAATAGTAATTTTTTAGCTTCTGCTATGAGTTGATCATATTGCGGTTGCCTTATCTCGTTCTGTTGTAATTGACTGTCTAATTGCGCCTGCTGATCGCGGAAGATTTGTAAATTAGCATCAGCATCGTCCTGCACTTCCGCCTTATCATGACGCACAAAAGGATAGACCAAGAACAAACTGGCAAGTAATAACAGCCCTG
>ERZ1039804.1640-NODE-1640-length-12380-cov-5.902394_pt1 | contig 12380 bp, 12 predicted proteins | sample MGYA00383089_ERZ1039804 | MGnify/ENA primary metagenome ERZ1039804 (study PRJEB29581, sample SAMEA5548359) | metagenome | biome: marine; feature: coastal; material: water | depth 1 m | study: Short-term variability in the microbial, nano- and picoplankton...
TAGGCAGAGCGGTTTTAAGGCCGCCGAGACCGCGATCTTGCAGCGAATCGTAGAGCTGATAGAGATTGCGCAGGCGACATTGATTATTGTTGTCGAGGGCAAAACTGGGGGGGCACTGGTCGGCGAGGCTAAATGTATTTGGCGTTGCTTTAGCTGTTACAGATAGCAGCAAGAGCAGAACTGACAACAAAAGAGCCCCGATCCACAATACTGTTTTGCAGCGGGTTGGGCTGATGGCGGCTATTACTATCATGGCGTGTTAAGGCAGCAGGGTTTCCGCAGCCACTCCTTGATCAATCAGTTGGTCGATAGCGCCGCTGTTCCAACCCAGTTCTCCCAGTACTTCTCGGCTGTGTTCACCCAGTAGCGGGCTGGGTTCAGCCTGAGAGGTCGCTGCGCCCTCAAATAGTGCTGGGGGAGTGGGTACGGTCAATTTACCCATGGCTTGGGTGACGTAGGTTTCCAGTGCGCCAATAGCCTGAATCTGTTCGCTGGCTTCGAGATCATCCCGCTTGACGCAGGGCGCACAGGGCACATCTGCGGCAACCAAAACTTCCAGGGCCTTCTCAACCCCTATATCCAACCGAGGATTCTTTATCACCTGGGCGGCTGTTCGCATATTGGTCATGCGCGCTCCAACGGAGCCATACAGTGGCGTGCCCACTAATTCCGGGTAGCCGAGCATAGGTAGCAAGACTTCCCAATGATTGTCTTTCAAAGGCGCTACTGCCACACCACCGTCACTGTAGTTAATGGTCTGGAAATAATCTGAACCAGGGGACATAACAAATTTGTCATCATCTTTTAAAGTTCTGTGCATCATGCCATCGGGCCACATAAAGAATAGGCAGGCATGTAACATGGAGATATCAATATGTTGGCCTTCATCTGTAGTGGCGCGAGCCAGCAGTGCTGCGGTGGCGGCCTGAGCTACGGTGTAGGCTGTAACTTTGTCGCAGATAAAGGTGCGGATAAAATCAAACTTATTATCGTCCGGCGCCTGAAGGTCGGTAAAGCCGGCAAGGCCCTGAATAACATGGTCGAAGGCTGGAAAGTCAGCCATGGGCCCTTGAGTACCAAAGCCACTGACCGCAACATAGACCAGTCTGGGGTTTATCTCGCGCAGCACATCGGAGCCAAGCCCTATGCGGTCCATTACGCCGGGTCGATAGTTGTGCAGCAGCACATCAGCCCGTGCCGCGAGTTTTTTCACCGCTTCAACACCGGCTTCAGATTTAAGGTCTATGGCCAGAGAGCGTTTGCCGCGATTGCAGTTGTGGAAGAACCCAGAGACACCAGATTTTTGCGTACCCAGTGGGCGCATTTGATCGCCCATAACTGGCGGCTCAACTTTAATGACCCGTGCACCCTGAGCAGCCATGGTCATGGCGGCCAAAGAGCAGGTAATCATATTGGATAGCTCTATAACCTCTAAGCCTGCCATTGGTTGGCGAGCAGTTGGAGTTGGTTTGGTCATTTTTGGTGCCTCACCTTTCTTATTCTTTGTTCTGGTACCGCTTTTGTCAGGTCACTTTATCGTAAACACCCACCATTTGGCGATTTAATGCGAGCAACTGGCCATTTGGGTGATAAATTTTTCCCTCAGTGTGGGCATATCCTCCGCCCGCCTCGATGGCGCTGCATTCATAGTAAAGTAAATCTTCGACCTCAAGGTCTGTCCGAGGATGCATAAACTCCACATTCCAAGTGATGGTGCTACTGGGTGCTCTGGTGGTCATCATGGGCAGTACAGCTGGCGGCCAGGCATCAATCAAAGCCAGTATGCTGGAGTCATTGAGGACTTCACTGGGCTTGGCAAAACGCATCCAGCCAGTGATCAGACTATGGTCAGATCCGCTAAATGGGAAATTGTTATTGGTTTGGCGAAGATCAAAGTAGCTGACAAAAAATGGGGCGGAACCCTTCTTCATGTCAAAGGACATTTCTCTGGTATCTTGCACTGCAATTGGAAACCGCTTGGCGGGCTCAGTAATTTCAATGGCAGAGACTCGCTGGGTGGTAAAGCAGGCAATGATCTCAGTTTTAACCTCACCATTTTGCAGCAGTTGCCCTTCGACTTGGATGACCGACCGGCCCGCGGATAAGACCCGATGGCGAAACTCGCAGGGGCTGTTGGCTAGGGTGGCGCCACAGAAATGAATATTAACTGTGCGCAGATCGCGGCCCGTTAGATCAATATTTGACTTAATATGCACCAGCACCAGCGCGGCAGTTAGGCCACCAAAAATACTGCGCCCCTGGCCCCATTCTTCACTGATTGAAAATTCTGTCTCGGTTTTGGCGAGATCTCGGTATTGATTAAACTGCATGAAATTCCTTACTGACTTTGTATTGCCGCCATCCCCTATTTCAGATGGCCGGCCTTCAGGCTATCCACCATATATGCTTATGCGGTTTCACCGTTTAGTAAGCTCGTAGTTTCAACTGCAGTTATGGACTGGTAAAGGTTAAAACTAGACCAATCAGTACTGAACTCAAGCCGTCAATTTGCCATAACTCAATATACCTTCAGAGCATCAGGTTAATTATAGTGATAGTTGCAATACCTGCGGCTGCTACGGCCGCGCCTCCATATGAACCGCTGCTATATGGACTCGAGTTATTTGCCATAGCCGCTCCAGCAGCTACAGCCAAGATGCCGACAAACATTTTTGCATTTGCTGCTGAGGCAGCCTCTCTAGCAGCCTTGCTCTCTGTAAATGCCTGCTTTTGCCATAAAAGATAATCTTCGTTCATGTTATTTCGAAAATCGTTGTAGTCATTTTGCATATTGTCCACAAACATTTGATCTTTGATGCGAAGAGCTTTAACTCGATTGAACATTGCATCATCTTCAGCTGGCAGCGAGACTAATTTAGTTTTTCCAGTGCGGCTGGTCTGGATGTAACTAGAAAAATAATCTGGAGAAAAACTTTCCGCGAAGCGTAACTCTTCAATAGCATTTAATTCTGCTACCTTTTTGGGCCTAAGCTTAGAGGACGCTTTGGCAATATCAACTGCAGCCAGGTCGAAGACTTTTTGATATCGGTCTTTGCCGACAGACCGAGGGTCCTCTAGCTCGTATTCAGTAACTCGGTGTTTATAGTTTTTCTTCAATATTCGTTTACCAGAAATGTCTATTACGTCGATACCGATTTTAATATCTTCACCATTGGAAGTAAGGATTTTAGCGTTAACATATAAATGGGCTGTGGCCGTTTTATCCGGAGTAACTCTGACAGCACCAAATGCTTGGGTTTGGTTGAGGGAGTTTCTAAGTTGAACGGCGAATGGATTTGCTTCTGCTCGGCGAAGCTCGGGCCAGATAGATTTCTTTTTATATTGGTCAGGATTGTCTGGAATGTTAGGGTCAAAGGAAGGAATAATAACACTTAATGGAACAGCTGGTCGGGCCGAGAGATTTACACTCTGTTTTACACTGTTGCTACTTGAGCCAGGTCCTACATTATAGCCTCCTGTTGATGCGCACCCGCTCAGCAAAAAAAAGATGCTTAGCATGGTTAGGAGGGACTGTTTCTTGCTTGTGTAGCGATTCTTCGTTTGAGGGCCTCATATTGTTCGGTAAGTTGGCGTTTTATTTCTGGGTCTACTTCGATATCTATTTGTGCTTTTATTTGGGCTCGAAGGGCTGCTCTGTTGTCGACTTTCTGCAGGGCTCGTTCTTTGCGTCCATTATCATACTGACTGGGGTTGTCTTCGGAGGATGTGCTTGCTGACCTCTGACCTTCAGGTGATTGCATTGCTGAGTTTGCGATTGAGATTGACTGATCTCCCTTACCTAGCCGGTTTTTGGACAGAGAGCCTGAGCTTGCGCCACCTGAAGCATTCGACCCTCCTGCTCCATTTCCACTTTCGCTCGCAGGGTCGTTGTCCGAGCACTTACTAATATCTGTCAAAAGTTCATAAAACTCCTGATCCATAGACGCTACTTGTTCTTCTTGCGTTAGGGGGCGGCTTGGTTTTGAAGCATCATAAAATACCTCTGAGCATTCGTTATAATCTGAGATTTGCCCGTAGGTATGAGACCCTAAGATAAGTGCAGTTAACAGATAAACAGGGATAAAGTAATGCTTCATAGCGCATGAGCTCTTATAGGTATTCAATAATGAATAGAGGTAGTTTAAACGTAACGGTGATCAAGTCAAACGAAATAACGCCCGGCCTATATTCAGGAGTCTTTAAACGCGTTAAAGTTGAGTGATAAATTCCCTGAAGAGTTAAATTATGTCCGCCCTTAATCAACCGCTGCATCTGCCCTGTGGCGCAACATTACCCAATCGTTTTTCTAAAGCTGCTATGACTGAAGGCCTGGCCACTGCCGATGGGATTCCCACGCCGGAGTTGGAGCGCCTTTACGGAATCTGGAGTGATGGCGGTGCAGGTATGCTGTTGTCGGGGAATATTCAGATTGATAGAGATCATTTAGAGCGTCCGGGCAATGTTGTTATTGATCGCAAGCCAAACAAAGCAATGCGGACTGCTCTGGCCGGTTGGGCTCAGGCAGCGACTCGCAACGGCAACCATTTTTGGGCCCAAATCAGTCATGCGGGGCGCCAGACCCAGAAAATTGTAAACAAAACCCCAAAGGCGCCGTCGGCCGTTAAATTGGGGTTGCCCGGCGGCCAGTTTGGTGAGCCGGTGGCCTTAACCAAAGCAGAGATCAAAAGCATTGTGCGCCGTTTTGGCGTCTGTGCAGCAGCCGTTAAAGAAGCAGGATTTACCGGTGTGCAGATACACAGTGCCCATGGCTACCTGTTGTCGCAGTTTTTAAGTCCACGCAGCAATCAGCGGACCGATAGCTATGGTGGTGATTTGGCTAATAGGGCGCGGGCCCTATTAGAAGCCGTTGCCTCGGTGAGGGCGGCAGTGGGGCCGGAGTTTCCGGTGTCCGTTAAGCTCAATAGTGCCGATTTTCAAAAGGGCGGTTTTGCCTTTGAAGACAGCTTGCAGGTGGTGCAGTGGTTAGAGCAGGCCAGCGTCGATTTGATTGAAATTTCCGGCGGTACTTACGAGCAGCCAAAACTCCTGGGCCTAGAGGGAATGGAAGAAGAGGAAAAACAGCAGGTAGCTGAGTCAACCATGCTGCGCGAGGCCTACTTTGTTGATTTTGCTCTGGCTATGCAGGAGAAAGTCAGCATTCCACTGATGGTTACCGGTGGCTTCCGCCAACGCTTAGTGATGGAGCAGGCGCTGGAGAGCGGCAGTGCCGATATGGTGGGTCTGGGCCGACCTATGTGCGTGATGACCGATGCGCCCAAGCAGCTTATGGCAGGCTTGGAAGAATTGCCCCGCTATGAAGATGAGCTCTCTCTGTTTCCAAGCTGGTTAGGGTTTTTGAGTAAAGTTAAAGCATTGCGCGCTGCGGCGGGCTTTGCCGTGCAATATTGGTTTTATGGGCAGATTGACGCCATAGGTCGCACCGGCCAGGCCAACCCGCAATTGACCGTATTCAAAGCAACTCAAGAAACCATGGCGCTGCAGAAAAAGCTAACCAAAAAATAGCGGCAATTAAGAGCCCGACTCTCCGCAGGCCTGATTGGCCGGCACCGCAATATCCATTAGTTTTGGGTTGGGCAATTTGAGGGCCGCCATTATTGCCGCATAGTCCTCAGCGCTGCTCACTTGCAGCCGAGGGTTGTGCTGTCGCTCCTCTCTTATGCTGCTCTTCGACCAACCTTTGTAATCATGGGCGGGATAGACCTCGGTATGTTCCGGTAATTTAAGTAGTAACTCGTGAAGGCTGTGGTACTGCGCTAGGGCATCACCATTTTGAAAGTCGGTGCGACCAGTGCCGCGAATTAGCAGGGTGTCTCCGGTAAACAGCATAGCTGCGTCTGGCACATAAAAGCTGTAGGAGTCATCGGTGTGCCCCGGCGTGTAGAGCACCTGAAGTTTTATACTGCCTACCTCTATTCGATCTAAGTGAGCAAAGCTCTGGCTGACACAGTCTGCCATGGCCTGTTCACCCATCATGGTGATACAGCCAGTGCGCTCGCGTAGTGCGCCCAGCGCGGTAATATGGTCGGCATGAGTATGTGTATCCACGCACAGTTTCAAGGTCAGGCTGAGCTGCTGTAGCAGGCTGAGGTAGCTGTCAGTATTGGCGATCACCGGGTCGATCAAAAGTGCTTCGCCACTGTTAGCGTCTCCCAGTAGGTAGGTGTAGGTGGAGGACTCGTGATCAAATAACTGTCTAAAAATCATCCTGTATTCCTCTGTAATCTCTTCTGTTGATTAGCCAAGCTGTCTGGCCAGAGTTGTCAATGTCACTGCAATCAGGCTTATAGCAAAGAGTTTTTCCAGCAGAGCACCGGCAATTCTGTTGGCCATCAGCCGACCGGCCAGCATGCCAAACAAACCACCTAGGCACACATAGGATAATAGTTGCCAGTCCAGCACATTGTGTTGAGCAAAGCTAAAAAATCCGGCACCGCTAATCAGGGTAATAATTAACAGCGAGGTAGCCACTGCTTGACGCATAGATACCTGAGCGACAAACACCAGAGTTGGCACAATTAAAAAACCACCACCGACGCCAAATAAACCACTCAGGATACCCACAACAGTCCCGCTGGCCAGCAGAGCGACTATGCAGCTGACAGAGAGATTAAATCTGCTGGAATCATTAAAGCGGCAAATAGGCTGTTTGTAGTCTTGGTCACCCGAGCCGGCATTGGCACGAACAACTGCGGATTGAGCCGGGGAGCCTGTAGCCTGCCGCCACATCAGTACCGCGATACAGATTGCCAGTAGCGCAAAGCCGAGCAAAAGGATATTGGCACTTAGTTGCTCTCCCAGCTGCCTTCCCAAAGGTGCCAGCAGAGCACCACAGAGGCCCAGTAAAAGGGCTGGGATCCAGAGAATATATTTTGCCTGCCAGTTGCTGATGGTGCCGAACAGCGCGCTCAGAGATACCACGCCAAGGGCAACCCCCACAGCTTGATCTGCAGGTAAGTTGAGCAGCAGAATCAACATGGGCACGGCAAACACGGAGCCGCCAGCGCCTGTAAGGCCCAAAACCAGCCCAATAATTGCGCCGATAAACAGGCCAGTTATCATCTGGCTTTATTGTTCCAAGGCATTCTTGCCAGAGCCATGCCCATGGCGCAGGTATCAGTGATACCCGCAAAGGCCAAGCCCGCGCCCACAAAGCCTGACAGCCCATAGAACCAGAGGTTGTACCAGGTGCCCAGCACCACGCCAATCAGCACTAATAGCCCAGCGACAATTCGCACCTGGCGCTCTAGTGAGATGACCTTGCCTTGACCCTGCTCAGTGGCTAGCCCCTGCTGCTTTAGGCTACTGAGCCCGCCTTCAATCACTATTAATGGGCAGTTGAGATGCGCCTGTAACTGTTCGGCGGCCTTGTTAGCCCTGTGGCCTCCAGCACAGAGCAGATAGACTGGTTGCTCTGGTTGATGATCCACAGAGAGCAGGTATTGATTGACGCTGTTGTGGTCGAGCTCTTGCAGTGGAAAATGGGCGGCGCCGGGAAGGGCCTCTGCATCGACCTCTGCATGGGTGCGCACATCCAGCACTCGGGGTTTTTGCAGCTGCTTAAATGCATCCGCGGCAATACTGGTGATAGTCATATTGATAGCCTGTTAAAAATTAGGAGCAGTAAATGGATTTCAGTACCCTAATAACCTGAATCGCTTCGTTGCCCTGCAGTTGATAAAAAATGGTCTGAGCTTCCCGTCTGGTCTGCACCAGTCCAGCATTGCGCAGTGATGCAAGATGCTGGGACAGCGCAGACTGACTCAGATTGGTTCTACTGTTAAGCTCAGTCACCGAGAGTTCGGTGTCAATCAACGAGCAGAGGATCATCAAGCGGTGCTGATTGCTCAGCTGCTTCAACAGCGCGGCCGCTTCCTGGGCGTGCTCGGCTAGTTGTTCGAGATCATTGCTGGTCATAAGATTGGACATAGTTAGGCTCCGTCGTTAATGAGTATTCTTACTATATTTTAGAATAATCTAAATTAGAATAGTCTAATATACAATTCTAATATATTAGCCCAACAGAATAAGGCGCGATTGAACAGTTGGAGCCTGAAACCCTAAGAGGTTAGTCGCAATATTCGTCAGGACGACGCGTTAGAGGGTGAATATGCAGATTATTCATGGCTGCCCTGTCCTGATCCACCAGAAATCTCACCAGAATAAAGTAAATATCCAAATCGAATCTGCTGTCGGTGTCTGGTTCGCTCTGCTGCTGCAGGCCCGGATCTAATTGGCTCTGGTTTAAAGGCTGCCCGGCACTGAGCTGGAAGCCATGATCGTAGAGGTCATCGATCAGCTTCAACTTGGCCAGATAGCGCCAGCGATCAACCAGATGAAAACAGCGAGATTCTGGATTCAGGGCATCTCGCTCTTCAATCAAAATGGCATCCGCATAGGGCCAGAGTTTGATTTGATAGTTCTTTAGTGCTGCCTGCATACGCTCGTTGTAAACGGCAGCAGATTCTCTACCACAGCAGGCACCAAAACATTTATTGAGCTGAGCTCTAAAGCAGGGCTTGCCATTGCTGTTTCGACTGTCGCCCTCCAGCCCAAGAAGTTTGTGACAGAGAAAATACTGGTCGGCCAGCACTTCCATTTTTTTACTGGCTTGTCGCGGTGAGCGAAACAGACCGAAATGTTCGTCCGCCGCTGGATTGTCTGTGTCTATGCTCTCAATTCCCAATCGCAGATATCCGGCTGAGTCAGTATCGGTGCGAAACTGATAGAGTTTTTTACTCTTGCGCAGGCGCCGATTATAGATCGGGCCCAATGCCTTGATCTGATTGCTTTCATGAATCTGAGCGCCAAAGTCTGAGGGCGTCTGCTCAAAATCCACATGGGCAATCTTACTGCTCATTTGCAGATCTTTAGGGTTTTTATGATCTGAACTAAAGTGGCTCATCACTCGATTGCGAATATGCACACTCTTGCCAACGTATAGCAGCAGCCCTTTATCGTCATAAAAATAATAAACCCCGGGCGAGGCAGGCAGTTTTTCTACCTCTTTGGCGTCCAGTTTTATGGGCAGTGCCGGACGTTTAAGAATGGCAGCGCAGGTTGCCTGGATTTCCTCATCCGAGAACAGCGCCGACGACTTTTTAAAGAAGCCATAGATCATTTCAGCATCGTCTAGGGCGCGATGACGGTTCTCTATGCTGAGTCCAAAGCGGGTAATAATATGCGACAGCCCATGACGCTTAAACTGAGGGTAGAGGTTGCGGCTAAGCTTCACCGAGCAGAGTGGTTTGGCGTTATAGCTGATGCCTGCCCGTTCAAACTCGTTCTTCAAAAAACTGTAATCAAAGCGTGCATTGTGAGCGACTAGGGTGCGGCCCTCTAGTTTGCCGAGTAGCTCCTGAGCGATATCGGCAAACACAGGAGCACCTTGCAGCATAGATGGACTGATACCGGTCAGCCGCTGGATAAAGGGCGGCAGTGAGCATTCCGGGTCGATAAAGCTCTGCCATTTTTCGATCAACCCACCGTTTTCAATTACCAAAAGCCCGATTTCGATAACCCGATGATAGATGGCTTTGCCACCGGTGGTTTCACAGTCCAGTAGCACCATTCTCTCAGGGAAGCCCGAAGAGAGGCGCGTGGGTTTAGGTGTCTGTTCGTCGAGCCAATTTAATTGCATGGCTTTCTTACGCAGGCCGCCGGGCTTTTGATTAGCCTACAAAGCCTTTCCAGCCAGACATGTAAGTAATAAAGGCCTCACCAAGCCCCTCAGCGCGCAAATAGTCTGCGGATACAGGGTTTCTGACCGGTGTGAAATTTTTATCTGCCTGCATTTGCAATGGAAAGTCATGGTGCAATATTGCTGCGCGACCCAGCATAATAAAATCAATGTCCGCCGCCATGGCCCGATTGACCTCATCGGGGTTGCGTAGCTTGCCGGCAATCCCCAGCGCCACATCGCCGCGCTCTAGCTCGGTAAAATAAGATAGCAGTGAGCGGCCCTTAAACGCCTCATCCTCCGGCTCTTTAAATGAATCCCACAGGGACATATCTAGAAAATCGATTTTGCCCGCAGCCAAGATCACCTTAGCCACCTCAATAATATCCGGTAGATGCACATCAAAGCGCTCGGGAGAGAGCCGTAACCCCAGTAAAAAGTCCGGCCGGCAGCGGCTGCGAACCCCCTCAATAATCTCTGTGATCGGACGCATGCGATTTTCGATGCTACCGCCAAACTGATCTTGCCGCTGGTTAATAGTGCCGCTGAGAAACTGCGCCAGAATATAGCCATGGGCACCATGGATCTCCACCCCATCAAAGCCAGCCTTTTCGGCCCGCTCTGCGGCACAGATAAAATCTTCGATCAACTGCTCAACCGCCGCTGTGCTAAGGCCAGTAGCGCCAGTCTCTGGGTGGTCTGAAGGGCACACAGGCGCCTGGCCTATAAGCTCTGCAGGTGAGCGCATGCCGGCATGGTGCAGCTGAACCACGGCTAGACTGCTTTCATTTTTAATACCCTGCGCTAGTCGGGTAAGGCCCTCTAGATGCTCATCGCCAAAGATCCCCAGCTGCCCGGGAAAACCCTGGCCTACCGCCTGCACATGGGCAGCACAGGTCATGGTTAGCCCAAAGCCACCCTTAGCGCGCATAGTTAGCCAATGATATTCATCATCTGATAGGCGGCCGTCGGCATGGCTCTGGGTATTGGTCAGGGGGGCCAGCATAAAGCGGTTTTTTAGGCTGCTGCCAGACTTAAATTGCAGGGGCTGAAAGAGGTTGCTCATGGTCAATTCTCAATAAAATTAGATGGGTCATTGCATTTTTTGTGCGAGGCAGCATACATGAATCAAGCACCTCTATAAAAGCCAATGGGCACAGATGTAAAACCACTGGGTGATGCCCAAAGCTTTCAGCTTTCACTTGTTGGCAACAGCACGACTAGGTATTCTAGCGGCCCTGTTATTAGCGACGACTTATCTATGTCTCATCCGGTTTATTGTTCCGTAGAGCAGCGCACTCGAGCCTGGCTCGACAGCTTTGTGGTGGGACTAAATCTATGCCCCTTTGCACGGCCGGTAATTGCCGCCGATGGCTTGCGACTAACGGTTTGCGAGTCGGGCAGACTCGAAGACATTGCTGCAATGTATCTGCAAGAGTTGAATCTGATCTGTCAGTCGCCAGAGTCTGAAATCGCCACTTCATTGTTGGTAGTGCCTGCGGGGCTTGAGGACTTTGAGGCCTATCTAGATTTTGTTGATAACGCTAATCATCTGTTAGAGGACCAGAATCTAGACGGCACGATTCAGCTAGCCAGTTTTCATCCTCAATACCAGTTTGATGGCGAGTCACCAGGGGCCAGCAGCCATTTTACCAATCGTTCGCCCTACCCAATGATTCACTTTTTGCGCGAAGATATGATGGCGCGACTGTTGCAGGATTTCCCTAACCCGGAGCAGATCCCACAGCGCAATATTGAAACACTGGATGCCATAGATCCAACAGAATTGCAGCGGCGTCTGGATAACCTAGCATGACAGCCTCTAAGCAATATGATGTGATCGTTATAGGTGGCGGTGCCGCCGGCTTATTCTGTGCCTTTACCGCCGGCCAACGCGGTCGCTCTGTACTTGTTCTGGACAGCAGCAATAAAGTGGGCAAAAAGATTCTTATGTCTGGGGGTGGGCGTTGCAACTTTACTAATCTGGATATACAGCCTGATAATTATTTATCGGCCAATCCGCACTTTTGTAAATCTGCTCTTAATGGCTACAACCAATGGCAATTTATAGAGATGGTAGAGCACCATCAGATTGCTTATCACGAGCGCAAGCATGGCGAATTATTTTGCGACAACTTAGCCAAAGATATTTTGACTATGCTGCTGGATGAGTGTGAACAGGCTGGCGTTAGTATCAATACTAAATGTGATATTCAGGCGATTGCCAATAAAGAGCGGGGCTACAGACTGCAAACATCTCTGGGCAGTTACCACTGCCAGTCACTGGTGGTTGCAACCGGTGGGCTATCTATTCCCACCATGGGTGCCACAGGCTTTGGATACGAGATTGCCGAGCAGTTTGGTCTTGACCTATTGCCCCGCACTGCCGGGCTAGTGCCATTTACCTTTACCGACTGGGTAAAACCAATTTGTGAAGGCCTTTCTGGGCTGGCGGTAGATGTAGAGATGTCTGTCAATGGCGTCAGCTTTCGGGAGAATCTGCTATTTACCCATCGCGGCATTAGCGGTCCTGCGGCGCTGCAACTGTCCAGTTACTGGCAGCCGGGGCAGACTATCAGTATCAACCTACTGCCAGATATGGATGCTCATCAACTGCTACTCAGCTATAAAAAATCCAGCGCCAAATCATTATTGCGCAATCTTTTATCGCAGCATCTTTCCA
>ERZ1039804.1643-NODE-1643-length-12367-cov-6.491797_pt1 | contig 12367 bp, 16 predicted proteins | sample MGYA00383089_ERZ1039804 | MGnify/ENA primary metagenome ERZ1039804 (study PRJEB29581, sample SAMEA5548359) | metagenome | biome: marine; feature: coastal; material: water | depth 1 m | study: Short-term variability in the microbial, nano- and picoplankton...
GTATCAAGGCATACGAACAGTTGGGAAGCCGCACAAGAAATGGGGGAGATTGACAATGCCTAACTGCAAAAATGAAATAGGATTGCCACTACAAGAAAAGTTTGATGAGATGTCTATTGAATTTGGACAAAATAGTTCTCTTGATGATGCTATGGAAGTCATGGTATATTACCCACCTGACTACGAAAAGATGGGCATGTATCCAGACGAAGTAGATGACAGGGTTGGGACACAGGTAGTCATAGTTCGCTCAGTAAAAGAATTGTACACGCTACTTGACGAGATTCTGGCAGGTGACTACACTAGGTTTAATGTTGTAACAAAAGAAACAGAGGAGAATAACGATGATTGAGATTGATGGCATCCTCTATGATGCAGATGACTATTACTATTGGGAACATCTACAAGCCTGTTTACATGAAGTGGAGATTGATAATGTTTGACCCTAATAAAACATACGGCACAACTGTTTGGGATTTATCCATAGCCGTAGTGGATTTTGAAGCGGATGATTACGTCCGTAATGAGGATGGCACTATCAAGCTGTTCAACTTATCCAACCACGACTACTCATACATCTGTGATGGCATAGATGTAGATGACTTACATGAACGTGATGAAGGGGGTACTTACACATGAACTGCTGGCACTGTAAAGACACAGAACTAATCTGGGGCAATGACCATGACATCAACCCTGATGACCATCGTGGTGATGAGTTTAGCATGGTCACGATACTGACTTGTCCTAAGTGTGACAGCATGGTAGAAGTGTTCTACCCTGTAGAATGGTAAAGGAGAATGACAATGATGACGCTTAACCTACCAAAGAAACAAGTGAACGCCATACTGGTAGCACTTGACGCAGAGATTGAGATGCAGTTAGGTGGCAGACCTGTTGATTGGGAATCATTCCCAGAGGTAGCCGCATTGATGATGGCATACTATACAACACGTTGTAAATTTGATGAGGAGAATTGTAATGGCTAAAAAGTATGAGAACATGACAGACAAAGAACGCACGGTTTACTGGAAAAAGCAACACGCTGCTGAGAAGAAGAGGCGCAAGCAGTTAGCAGACCAAGTGCCTGCATCATTACTGGCTCTAGTAAAAGAGTTAGAAAGTGTAGCACAGGACATGGCACGGCAAGGCTTGTATGAGGGTGGTGTACGCTACATATACTGTGACACTTTCCATGAACTAGAACGTAAGGCTGATTCAGTACGACGTGAGTTCTGCTTAGATGACTAGTGTGTGATACTATGACAGCATTTGAGTTTATAGTATGCTATCTGACTTTTTGTTTTATCACATCTCTAATTTGGTAGTTGACATTACATATGTTTAGGCATATAAGTAGCTATCACTTAACGGTATGAAAGGAGAATTATCCATGCCATTAGATTTTACAACAAACGAACTACTACCTGATCACATCAACTTTCCAGTACAGTTTGAGGAAACTAAATACGACAAGTCTAAGTACGTTATCAATGGATCGACAGGTGAATACCTAGGCATCGTAGGAAATGGGTTCAAGTGTGCCTCACATGGTGACTTCTTTACTCGTGTACATAACACAGTATCGGATGAACTAGGCGCAGATTACTGCAACAACATGAACATCAACTACCGTACTGCGCGTAACAATGCGTGGGTTATGATGGATATGACTATGCCTAGCATCTCACGCAAGGTAGTGACAGAAAAACATTCTACCGATATCTCACCTCGCCTGATTGCCTTACATGGCATTGACGGTTCGTGCAGCAACATGGTGTTCTTTGGTGCTATCGACTTCTTCTGCACTAACGGTATGATCACTGGTGATTACGATAAGATCAAACGTAAGAACACATCAAACTTTGATCTGGATAAGTTTGTAGATGAACTGCAGTCATCTGTCACAGATTTCTATGATACGGCTGATCAGTTCCAGCGTTGGGCAACAAAAAGTTTGATCACTGTAGATGTCAAGCAAAAACTGGATGAGATCATCAAGTCTGAAACTAAATCAGAGAAGATGTTTACCCTTTACAATCAAGAGGTTAGCACTCGTGGTCGTAACGTGTGGGCTTTGTATTCTGCCTTCACTAACTATGCCAGCTATGCGGATGAGCGTAACGGTTTTAACCTGCGTAACACTGGCAATGATACTGCTGCACAGTCTATGTGGAAACGTGAACAAGAAGTTTCTCAGTGGATTGCTTCACCTCAGTTTCAGGCAGTGGCGGCGTAATGAAACTTAACAAACTGGTTGAAGATTACTATTCTTCCTACGATTACAGAAACTTACGAGATGAAACTAAGAAACAGTATCAATACTTTCTTGGTGTCATGCTACAAACAGAGGTAGAGGGCAAGCCCCTCTGCCACTACGATTACACAGACACGCCGACACGTGTTGCTAAAGTTGCATACAATATTTGGTGTGAGAAAGGTATTCATATGGCTAATCACATTCTGTCAACGACACGCATCGTATTTAATCACGGTCTACGGATGGAGTTATGTAAACTCAATCCTTTTGCAAACGTCCGTAAACGCACCGTAGAGAGGCGCAAGGTTGTTTGGGGTAGGGAAGATGTACAAAAGTTCTTAGATGCTGCCTACAGCGATTTTAGCACCCGTAACATCGGTCTTATCGCACACATGGCGTACGAATGGTGCCAGCGTCTTGGTGATATGCGTCTACTATCGTGGGACGATATAGATTTTGAATCTCAGACGGTACACATCGAACAGTCTAAGCGTAAAGCGGATGTGCATTTACCTATTTCCGATGATCTGTTTGCCATGCTAACGCAACAAGAGCAGGACTTCGGCTTTCAAAAGTACATTGCCCCTCGCCCTAATCCTATTGGGGGTGAATACAGACCTTATTCGCTGTACAAGTTACCCTTGCATGGACGCAAGCTTATGGACGCAGCAGGATTGTCTAAAGATTTACGTCTGAGTGATCTACGCCGCACTGGTACAACTGAAATGGTAGAGGCGGGTGTCGGTATGGCACAAATAATGTCGGTTACAGGACACGCCAACCCTAGTTCGGTAAAACCATATATGAAAAATACACTAGCAAGTGCTGATTTAGCATTGACAACAAGAAAATCACATGGTAAAAGCATAGCAAGTGCCGCAAAGGAAAGTGATATAACATGAATAATATATATAACACTATAAATGATTTAGATATACCTAATGGTAGTACAAAGAGAATGAATTGTCCTAACTGTAATGGTCACAAAACATTTACAGTGACCAACAACATGGGTTCTCTTGTGTGGAATTGCTACAAGGTATCTTGTGGTATCAAGGGTGGCACTCGTGTCCACTTATCTGTAGATGAAATACGCAAGGGCTTTAGTGGGGCAGAGCAGTTCGCTGCCTCTACGTTTGAGATGCCTTCCTACGTTGTTCATCACAAAGATAATGTGTACATGAATAGATGGTGTGATACATGGGGCTTGGACATTGACAAACTAGGTTTGATGTATGATGTGAAGGAAAGCCGTGTCGTATTCCCTGTCGTACATGATGGTGTTGTGGTAGATGCAACTGGACGATCATTAGGCAATCGCCTACCTAAATGGAAAAGATATGGAAAAAGTGGCTTGCCATACACGTATGGTTGTGGTAAAGTCGCAGTTGTTGTTGAGGACTGTGTGAGTGCAGCCGTTGTTGGTTACGGTTCCTTTGTCGGGGTTGCGCTTCTTGGCACATCATTGCAAGAGTCGCATAAAGGGTATCTTGCACAGTTCTCAACAGCCGTTATAGCGTTAGACCCCGATGCGCTACCTAAGACATTACAGATGGCAAAAGAATTACGAGGGTATGTAGACGATGTTCGTGTCCTTAGATTAAAAGATGACTTTAAATATCGTAACCCGACAGATATGGAGAATTTATATGGAATTATCACTGATTAGAAGTTTAATGGATAAAGGATTTTACGAGGAACATCGTGGTTCTCGTTGTCCTGATCGTTTGTTTAGTAAGGATGTACGCAAGATTAAACAGGCTATCGACACAGCTATGGACAAGTATGAACGTACTGTGACACCCGATGAGATTGAGGCATTGTTCATGGCAAACAATCCGACATTTACTACAGCACAGAAGCAAGCGTATTCTTCTTTGTTTAATACCATCAAGAAAGAACAGCCTATGGGTAGCGACATTGCACAAGAGGTTTTGTCTAAGCTATTCCAGCAGGTTATTGGTGAGGACGTTGCTAATCTTGGTTTTGATTATGTCAATGGTGACAAGTCTAGTTTGGAGCCTTTGCGTATGCTGCTTGAGCAGTATGGTGATGACTTCACTCCTAACCTAAATGTGGAGTGGGATGACATTGATATTGAAACGCTGCTTGAGCGTAACGATCTAGAGGCTCGTTGGACATTCAACATTGCTAGTCTTACACGTAAGGTTGAGGGCGTTAACGCGGGTCACTTGATTGAGATTGGTGCTAGACCTAACACTGGTAAGACATCCTTTCATGCCAGCTTGATTGCTTCGCCGGGTGGCTTTGCACATCAAGGTGCTAACTGCATTATCCTGTGTAACGAGGAAGGCTATCATCGTGTAGGTGCTAGATACCTGACTGCTGCAACAGGTATGACAATGAAAGAGATTAAGGCCAACCCTAGCAAGGCTCGTGATTTGTATGCCCCTGTCAAGGAACGCATTAAGATTAAGGATGCAACAGGCCGTGACATGAATTGGGTAGAGAGTATCTGTAAGGCGTATAAGCCTGACATTGTTCTGCTTGATATGGGTGATAAGTTTGCGAAGGGTGGCTTTGCTCGTCAAGACGAATCGCTTAAAGCTAATGCTATCCACGCCAGACAGATTGCTAAACAACATCAGTGTGCTGTATTTTATATGTCACAGCTATCTGCTGATGCTGAAGGTAAGGTACTGCTCAATCAATCTATGATGGAAGGCTCACGTACAGGTAAGGCTGCTGAAGCTGACCTGATGGTGTTGATTGCTAAGAACCCTGTTGTGGATGGACAAGACGAAGAAGATACACAGCGTCACCTCAATGTCGTGAAAAATAAATTGACAGGGTGGCATGGTGTGGTACACTGTGAACTTGAATATCAAACAGCGAGGTATACAGTATGAAGCTAACACTTGATGTAGAAAACACAGTAACCCAGCGTGACGGTAAAATGCATCTTGACCCGTTTGAGCCAGACAATTCACTGACTATGGTTGGTATGCTGTCTGATCAGGGTGAGGAACTTATCGTCACGTTTGATCACAATGACGTGCCAGCCGATGTAGATGGACATAAGACGGTACAAGAGTGGCTAGACAAAGCAACACTGCTAATCTGCCACAACGTAGCATATGACCTTCTATGGTTGTGGGAGTCGGGCTTTAAGTATGATGGTGCTGTGTTCGACACAATGCTTGTCGAGTATGTACTGCAGCGTGGTGTTAAGGAGCCGCTATCACTTGAGGCTTGTGCAGAACGATACGAGTGCGATACTAAGAAGCAGGATACCTTGAAAGAATACTTCAAGAAGGGCTACAGCACACGCACTATTCCTCACGCTGAGTTGTCCGAATATCTTAGTGCCGACTTACATGCTACTCAGCAGCTATCAGATAAGTTATGGTATCGTCTTAATACTGTATCTGACGCGGGGCTTTTATCTACTTCTAGGCTTACTAATAGATTAGCTAAATGCCTAACTAAAGTGTATCAAGTCGGTTTCTCAGTAGACATAGAGAAGCTAGAGGAAGTACGAAAGGAGTTTGAACAAGAAAAACTGCAGCTAATTGAAGAGTTGCAAGCGCATGTACGCAAAGTTATGGGTGATACACCTATCAACCTTAACAGCCCAGAGCAATTGTCTTCGGTTATCTACGGTCGTAAAGTTATTGACAAACAGGATTGGGCTGCTCTGATTGACCCTTATATGGGTGACACAGAGTTTAGGCAGCTTGTAGCTACAAGAACACAGCGTCTATATCGTACTAATGCAGTACAGTGTTCAGCCTGTTATGGTTCTGGTTATGTGCGTAAGACTAAAAAGAATGGCGAACCTTTCGCTAAAGCAAGTAAATGTACATCTTGTAATACAGCAGGTTTCCAATTCATTCCTACTGATGTGCAAGCAGGCTTCAAATTCAAACCACCATCAGCTAAGTGGGCATCAGCCAATGGCTTCTCCACTAGCAAACAGAACCTTGAATTATTAGAAGCAGGTGCTAAGTCACATGGTATGGATGATGCAGTAGAGTTCTTATCTAAGGTACGGCGGCTGTCTGCTGTCGATACATACCTGTCATCCTTTGTTGATGGCATTAAGAACTACACCAAACAAGACGGTAAGCTGCATGTTAGCTTGCTTCAACATCGCACTTCGACAGGTCGTCTGTCTGGTGCTAACCCTAATATGCAGAACATGCCACGTGGCGGCACGTTTCCTGTAAAGAAAGTATTTGTGTCACGATGGGATGGTGGTAAGATACTTGAGGCTGACTTTGCACAGCTTGAGTTTCGTGCCGCTGCTTATTTATCTCAAGATGAGGTTGCAATTGAAGAAGTATCTACTGGATTTGATGTACACGCATACACCGCTAAAGTTATTACTGATGCTGGTCAGCCTACGAGTAGGCAGGATGCGAAAGCGCATACGTTTGCTCCACTCTACGGCGCAACAGGATATGGCAGAACAAAAGCAGAAGCAGCGTACTATGAACACTTCAACTCCAAATACAAAGGAGTCGCCGCTTGGCATTCCCGACTGGCTAAAGAAGCTGTAGAAACACAAAAGATAACCACGCCTAGCGGCAGAGAGTATGCATTTCCAGATGTAGTGCGCAAAGCTAGTGGGCGTGTGTCACACTTTACACAGATTAAAAACTATCCTGTTCAGGGGTTTGCTACTGGTGATATTGTACCATTGGCACTACTCCACATAGAACAACTACTACAGGGTAAAAAATCTTGTATTGTTAATACTGTACATGATAGCATTGTTATTGATGTACATCCAGAAGAAGAAGTTCAGATAATCAATATCATAGACCAGACTAATAAAGCATTACCTGAACTAATAACTACACGGTGGGGTATCGACTTCAATGTTCCACTATTATTAGAGTCTAAAATTGGACCGAATTGGCTTGACGTTAAGGATGTAATCTGATATAACTATGCCTCATTCACTAAAACATAAGGAGAAACAAATATGACACAATTGACTACCATTGATACAAACAACTATGCTGCTATGGCAAAGCTTATGGGTACTGCAAATGAAACTAAGACAGCGACTAAGACTAACTCGCTTCCTAGAATGCGGATTCATCATGCTCCTATCATGGGATCAGCAGAAGTAAACGGTAAAAAAGTAAATGTAGAGGTCATCGAAGGTGGTGCCTACAAACTTGAAATACCTGATGGCCCAACCTACTATGCGTCTAGCGTAAAAGTTCGTCCGTTTATGACACGGTTCATGTATAAGCGTTTTGTTCAAGGTGATGCGAAAACACCTAATCGCTTTATCAAAACCATTATGCACGACAGCCTTGATGAAGACCTCAAGGATAATAATGGTGGGTTTAACTGTGGTAAACCCGCTGGCTACGTTAAAGACTTTAAGGCGTTGCCACAGAAGACACAGGAACTGCTTAAATCCATCAAGCGTGTGCGTGTTGTATTGGGAACAGTAGAACTGATCAATCCTATGAACGATAAGGGCGAGTCCGTGCAGGTGGATATTACACCATTCATTTGGGAAGTAGACAACAAGGATGCCTTTAAGGAAATGGGTAGTGTCTTTACTAAATTAGCAAAGATGCAGTTGCTGCCTATTAACCATAACATCACGTTAAATAATGAAGAGCGTAAGATTCCTACAGGTGCTTCTTACTATGTTCCTTTGTCTTCTCTAGATATCTCAACAACTAATGAGTTAGCACCAGAAGATAACGTAATGTTTGCAGACTTTATCAGTTGGGTTGACAACTACAACAACTACATCTTAAATGCATGGTCTGAAAAGGCTAATAGCAAAATGGAAGATGACGATGTTGACGTTGTTGATAGCATGGTTGATATTGAAATTGATGAAGAGGAAGTTGCATAATGCATCATCCGGCTGAACTATCCTTGCACCAGTACATGCAACATGCAGTTGCAGGTAAAACCACTATGTCAGACGCTACCATTAAACAGGTAGCCGATGACGTAGCTGATGCATTAAAACGCCAGTTCGGTAGCGGTAAGACAAGGGGTGACTTTCGTTTGCGTATGTCAAATGTTGGTCGCCCTACTTGCCAGCTTTGGTACGAGAAGAATAAACCAGAGGTGGCCTTGCCCTTCCCTACTACATTCGTAATGAACATGATGATCGGTGACATCGTTGAGGCGGTGTTCAAAGGTCTTCTCAAAGAAGCAGGAGTAAATTACAATGATTCTGAAAAAGTCACTCTTAACCTTTCTGGGGCTGATATTAACGGCGCATATGATATTGTCATTAACGATGCAGTTGATGATATTAAATCGGCTTCAGACTGGTCTTACAGAAACAAATTTGAATCTTACGAAGCCCTCGCATCGGGTGATGGTTTTGGATACGTTGGACAGCTTGCTGGTTACGCCAAAGCTTCAGGTAAAAAAGTAGGCGGCTGGTGGGTAGTAAATAAAGCTAATGGTCAGTTTAAATACGTTCCAGCTAAAGGTCTTGACTTAGATGCGGAGATCGCAAAGATTCAAAAAACTGCAGACACAGTAAAGGAGAATAAATTTGAAAGATGTTTTCAACCTGTACCAGAGAAGTTTAGAGGTAAAGAAACCGGCAACAAAATACTTAATGACGGTTGCCGTTTCTGTTCTTACCGTTTTGATTGTTGGTCTGAACTAACAGAACGCCCAGCAGTTAAGTCACAAGCTAAGAATCCACCTACGGTGAGTTACATTGGAGATGTCATTGGCTAATGCAAAGAGATTTGCTGCAGCTAAGAAGTATGGGTATCGCAGTGGGCTAGAGCATAAAGTTTCAGAATATCTTAAAGAACGTAACATCAACTATGGTTACGAATGTATTAAGATTGAATGGGAAGACCTAGCCTACCGCACCTACACCCCAGACTTTGTGCTGGACAACGGCATCATTATCGAAACAAAAGGATTGTTTACTGCAGCAGATAGACGCAAGCATATAGCTATCAAGAAGCAGCATCCTAAACTTGACATTCGTTTCGTATTCACTAATAGTAACAGTAAGCTGCGTAAAGGTGCAAAGAGTACATACGCTGAATGGTGTATCAAGCAAGGCTTTAGATACTATGATCGCGTCATTCCAGAGGATTGGCTGAAGGAGAAGGGTAAGAATAAACACGAGGCATTCATTAAGTATGCCGGAACTAAAATAAAAAGGAGATAAGATATGGATATAGAAAAAATAGCAAAAGAACTTAATGATGAAGACTACCTCATACGAGTACGTCCTTTACCAAATGACGAAGGTGGGTGGTCAGGGGAAATAGACATATCTATTATAGCTTCACAAGACAATCCACTAGAAGACGCTGATTATTATCAAGTAATGCATTACTGTAAAATGATGTGTGCCAGCGTACCTATTATGGAAGAGTCAAAAGAAATGCGAGATATTGTTCATTCATATGTCATGGAAGTACTTGACACAGAGATGGAGATTGATGTAGAACTAGAGGAAGAAGCGGGTGTAGAGAAAACCTATGACGGTAACGTAGTACACCTTAACTTCAACACAAAGACAGGAGGTTCAGCATGACACGACATGAGGAGTATATGAAGCAAGCTATGGCACAGTCAGATGTAAAACAGAGGTGGCCTAAACAAAAAGTAGATATGGTCAACAGTCCACCACACTACAACCAGACAGGTATTGAATGTATTCATGCTATCTCTGCTGCTACTGGTGATGGGTTCAAGCATTATCTGCAGGGTAACATTATGAAATATTTATGGCGTTTCGATTACAAGGAGAAGCCACTTGAGGACTTGAAGAAAGCACAGTGGTATCTAGATAAGTTGATTGAAGAGGTAATGGCAGATGCGAGTTAAGATGTTTATTACTATTGACATTGACGAAGAAGACTATCCAGTACCGGCTGATGGACAAGTGGGTGAGGAAATAGAAGACGGCATACAAGAATATTTCTATGATATAGACGGTGCCAGTATCAAAACAATTAGAACAATAACGGAGTAACAACATATGATTAGTAACCAATTACCAACAGACTACCAGAACTTCATTGCGCTATCTAGATATGCACGATGGAAAGATGATGAACAACGAAGGGAAACATGGGGTGAAACTGTCACTAGATATTTTGATTATATGGCTGGGCATCTTAGTGCTAACTTTAACTACAAGCTTCCTAATACACTAAGGGGTGAACTAGAAGAGGCAGTGCTAAACCAGTCTATCATGCCCAGCATGAGGGCATTGATGACTTCAGGGCCAGCAATGGATCGTTGTCATGTAGGTGGCTACAACTGTTCTTACGTGCCTGTGGATAGCCCACGTGCATTTGATGAAACAATGTACATCCTTATGTGTGGCACAGGTGTAGGCTTCTCTGTAGAGCGTCACGTGATTGAGAAACTGCCTGTCGTCAATGAAGACTTCCATACTACAGACACAGTGATCAAGGTAGGTGATAGCCGTCCGGGTTGGGCGAAGTCATTGAAGGAACTGATTGCTATGCTGTACACTGGACAGATTCCTAAGTTCGATGTCAGCGAAGTACGTCCTGCAGGCGCAAGACTCAAGACATTTGGTGGCAGGGCATCAGGCCCACAACCTTTGGTTGAGTTGTTCGAGTTCTGTATCCAGAAGTTCAAGGGTGCCGCAGGACGTAGACTCTACCCAATCGAATGCCACGACATCATGTGTAAGATTGGTGAGGTTGTAGTCGTAGGTGGTGTACGCCGTAGCGCATTGATTTCATTGTCTAATCTTAACGATGACCAGATGGCACATGCTAAGTCAGGTATGTGGTGGGAGAATGAGGGTCAACGTGCATTGGCTAATAACTCTGTAGCCTACAAAGAGAAGCCTGAGATGGGTACGTTCATGCGTGAATGGTTATCATTGTATGATAGTAAGTCAGGTGAACGTGGTATCTTCAATCGTAAGTCAGCACGAGTACAGGCAGCTAAGAATGGTCGGCGTGAAACTGACCACGACTTTGGTTGTAATCCTTGCAGTGAAATTATCCTACGCCCATACCAGTTCTGTAACTTGTCAGAGGTAGTAGTACGGGAGAGCGACACATCAGCAACGCTTAAAGAAAAGGTGCGTCTAGCTACTATTCTGGGTACGTTCCAGTCTACTCTGACTAACTTCAAGTACATTCGTAACATCTGGAAGAAGAACACAGAGGAAGAACGATTGCTTGGTGTATCATTGACGGGTATCATGGATAACAACCTGACGTATAGCATGACTGCTGGCAACCTACAGACAATGCTTGAGGCACTGAAAGAAACAGCAGTGAACACAAACAAAGCAATGGCGAAGCAGTTGGACATCCCACAGTCAGCAGCTATTACTTGTGTCAAGCCTAGTGGTACAGTGTCACAGCTATGTGATACAGCATCAGGCATTCATGCACGGCATAACCCTTACTACATGCGTACTGTACGTGGCGATAACAAAGACCCACTGACACAGTTCTTGGTTAGTCAAGGTATCCCTGCAGAGCCAGATGTAATGAAGCCTGATAGCACAACAGTGTTTAGCTTCCCGATGAAGTCGCCTAAAGGTGCGGTAACACGTACTGGTATGACTGCCATTGAACAGCTTGACTTGTGGTTAGTGTACCAGCGTCACTGGTGTGAACATAAGCCTAGCGTAACAATTTCTGTGAAAGAGTCTGAGTGGATGGACGTAGGTGCTTGGGTTTATGAACATTTCGATGAGGTGAGTGGCATTAGCTTCCTACCATTCAGCGAACACACATACCAGCAGGCACCTTATCAGGACATTGATGAGGAACAGTATAAAGAAGCTGTTAAGAAGATGCCTAAGTCAGTAGACTGGTCTAAGCTGAGTGACTTCGAGAAAGAAGATACAACGTCAGGTGGCCGGGAGTTAGCATGTTCTGCTGGTGCATGTGAGATTGTGGACTTGACAGCAGCATGAAGGTAGACCTCATTGATCACATGGGTAGTGACCTTACAGTAGTCAACGCAGCGAGGGTGTCTTTTGATAAGACATCCTCAACGCTAGACAGTAAGGATATTAAGTTAATTAACTATCTAGCAAAGCATAATCACTGGTCGCCCTTCAGTCATGTCTTCTTGCAATTTCGTATTAAAGCACCTATCTTTATTGCAAGGCAATTA
>ERZ1039804.1649-NODE-1649-length-12330-cov-6.989246_pt1 | contig 12330 bp, 11 predicted proteins | sample MGYA00383089_ERZ1039804 | MGnify/ENA primary metagenome ERZ1039804 (study PRJEB29581, sample SAMEA5548359) | metagenome | biome: marine; feature: coastal; material: water | depth 1 m | study: Short-term variability in the microbial, nano- and picoplankton...
CCAGCTAATTCATAAATCCAATTATCACCACCTGCTTGGATTGTATTCATTCTTCTAAGCTTGTTTGCGTCAAACTCATCTTTCCCTAGAATAGATTTTTCTCCAACTTGAGTTGCACTATTCTCTCCCCAAAATATGGTATTAACACCTAAATCAATTGCAATTCTTGGAACTGTAGAAAAAAGTGCTTTTTCAGAAGTCTTACTCACATTTCCAAATTTCCTAAAACTTTCAAGGGATAGTTGTGCAGATGTTTTTGGTGAGGGAGTAACAGTTATTAAATCAAAACCAAGATTTATAATATTAGAAAGATTTTGAGCTCCTATATTCGTCATTTGTTTCGGTGGATAAGCTACACAAATTAATAAAGGTCTTAAACCAAGTCGATCTCTTACCCATTGCGCTTGACGTGTACTATCTTTACCACCGCTAACGCCAACAATACAATCATAAGCACCTCTACTTCTCTGTTTCTGAAAACTTTTTTGGATCTTTTCTTGTAATAATTTAAGTTTCAATTTCGGATTCTGGTGTTTGTCTGTAGCCGAGTATCGACAAGCAATACAAACTCCACCAGAAAAAGAAGCATTCGGGCGCAAGTCTGTCGTCAAACAATTTGTACAATATTTCACTACTTCATACTCTCAATTTGATCAAAAGCAATAGGCATGCCTCGTAAAATTTTTTTCTTGGCTTTTTTTCCTAGGATAGTTTCATAATGCTTAGGCGCGAGGCCGAATCCTGGACGAATACTCCGAATATTCTCTGATGTGAACATATCACCTTCAGCAATATCCTTTATGGCGTAAATAGAACGGCGAAACTTCGCATTGCCTTTTTCAGCGTCAGTTCTATTATAATTTACAATCCCCAGCGCCTGCCACGCTGTTTTCGTGTCTTTACATAGTGCTTTTAACTCAGGCGGTTCAATAGAGAAGCTATCATCTGCACCTCCACCATTTCGATTCAAAGTCACATGTTTCTCAATCAAGCAAGCGCCAAATGCTACAGATGTAACAGCTACAGCATTGTCAATAGTGTGGTCAGACAGCCCTGAAAGCACATCAAAGCGCTCCGCGATATCCCGAACTGTTCTTAGGTTATATTGCTCAGCAGGAGCGGGATAACCACTAACACAATGAAGAACGATCAAATCCTGACAGCCATTTTCTTTCGCCGTTTTGATAGCCTCAGCGATCTCTTCTTCATTCGCCATACCCGTTGAAATAATAATTGGCTTACCTGTTTGTGCAACGCGCTTGATAAGAGGTAAATCAATCACTTCAAATGAGGCAATTTTGTAAGCTGGCGCATCAAGTTCTTCAAGAATCTCTACAGCACTAAAATCAAAGGGTGAGCTAAAAATGGTAATGTCAAGTTCTCGAGCTTTTTCGAATAATGGCTTATGCCAATCCCAAGGCATATGAGCCTTCTTGTATAGCTCGTACAAAGTCTGACCATCCCATAAACCACCATGTATTTGAAAGTCTTCAGAATCACAATCAATAGTGATTGTATTATGAGTATAGGATTGTAATTTAATCGCATCAGCGCCCGCTTTTTTCGCTTCTTCCATGATTTTAAACGCACGTTTAATATCACCATTATGATTAGCTGAGAGTTCTGCAATAATATATGGAGAGTGATCCGGACCAATTTTGCGACCATCTATGGTTACTGTTGACTTCATTTTTACCTCAGTCAAGTTGTTGTCGGATAAAGGTTTCTTCATCAACTTGTGTATAACAAGCTTTCTTAAATAATCTCTGAGATGCAACATTGGCTTTCAAAACCGTTGCATGAAGCGTAAAGTCTGGATGAATAGCATCAATTGCATTAAGAGCTTTGTAAGAAATACCTTTTCCATAACTTTCAGGTTCAACAAATATGGAAACAAGGTAATGCCCTGCCATTATTCTGTCTAAACGAACCGCACCCACTCTTTTATTGTCTGATCTATTAATGACCATGTAAAAAAAATCAGACTTGGATTGTAGTTTTCTTGACATCCAAGTCTTGTGCTCATCCCATTTTGGAAAGTCTGGATTAAGCGCATATCGTCTTGTATCTGGGTGAGTTTGCCAATTGTATACTATCGCTGAATCATCTTGAGAAGCATATCGCAAAGATATACCATCATGATTTTTTTTGAGCAACTGCTCTATTTCAAAAATAACTCGGCGAGCTCCTCGCCCATCACAGAGGCTGAGATTTGCCTCTTTGTATTGTGACCAATTTTGGAGTACTTGTTGGCATGCGCCGTGCAACATCGACTTAATGTCTCTGATGTCTAAGTGCACGGCCGCTTTGTGCTTTACAAGCTGTTCACAAATAAACTTTTGATTTTTTGCGATAGGTATAACAATATTTGGCAGCCCCAGACAAGCTCTTTCCCAGCTTGAAGTACCTGGTGCTCCAATGGCAAAATCATGCTCTAACATTAGACTTGCCATATCATGGACAAACTCTTGATGTCGCATATTGGATTGCATTGAACACAATGCTTTTACTTCCTGAAAATTAGGCGATTTTTTAGATAACAGAACCGTAATCTCGGCGTTAAATTGATCACTTAAAGTTTCTAAAACTTTACAGGTTGCGTTCGGGGCATCTACCCCACCCATAGAAACAAGTAGTTTTAGTGGGGTATTAGATAACCGTCTAGAAAATGCAGCTTCTCGCTTTCTTCCAAAATCCGACCGCAATAATGCATATTCACTGCCGATAAGAATTCGTGTATTCGGCTGTGTATAATCTTTTTCACTTCGCCCTAATGTTTGGTCCAAAACCAAATCAGCTTTATGACATCGACCCAAATCATCGATAGCAAACAAATAACAATTTAACGCAGAGACTACTAGCTCATGCCATTCTGCCCCAATTGCGTAGTGATCCGTAACAACAAGGTCTACTGAGGTTACTGATGTTATGAAATCTTGCGCGTCTTCGACGGTACTCTTTTGAAGCCAAGACTCATAATCCGCGTCATGCAGTGGCTTAATAGTTTTTTGAGGCTTGGAAAGCGTGATGAGCTTGAATCCAGATGTACGAATAAATTCTCGCATATCCCCTTCTAGTGGAGAACAAGCGAATAGGATGTCATACCCTTTTTCATCCAATCCTTCAGCAATAGCAAGGCAACGCATGACGTGGCCACTGCCGATCAAGTGGGAGGCATCAACCCGAAAAATAATCTTCATAACTTGATTTACTAATTAACTTACAAGCTTTAATACGGAAAACAACGATTCAGCAAACACCCAATCTTCACGAGTATCAATATCCTGAACTCGATTGCGAGGCAAAAGTATCGCCTTAGAGTGAGGGGAGAATATAGATAGCCTCCCTAAAAATGCATCGGTTTTACCCCAATAAAACTGCCCAGCATCATAATAAGCTTCCTCAAGATCTTGTGATCTTACTTGTTCATTTTCTGGTGAAAACATAGAAACTGAAGAGTCTTTATCAAGCTTAATTGCACGCTGAATTGGAAATGGGAAAGATGTTGCCCCAAAGACAAATTTCACATCTGCGTCTTGCAAAAGAGCATGGCCTTGCCTTAAATCCTCAGGCAGCACAAACGGCGCCGTTGCATATAAACAGCAAACAGCGTCGATATGCCAACCTTCACTTTGACACCAGAGGATAGCATGAGTCATGACATCCATCGTTGTCGCAAAGTCATCAGAAATCTCTGGAGGGCGAATAAATGGAACTTCAGCACCATGGGTCTCAGCAACGGCTGCAATTTCCAAATCATCGGTCGAAACGATTACTTTATCAAAGCAGCCAGAGGCTATGGCCGCCTGAATAGAATAAACGATAATTGGTTTGCCATGAAACACTTTGATATTTTTTTTTGGTATACGCTTACTTCCGCCACGCGCTGGAATAATTACTACTCTCAATATTCCCCCTTAAGTACATTTGAAAGCACTTGAATAACTCTATCTTGTTGCTCTTCTGTCATAAAATGGAACATAGGAAGAGAAATAGCTTCGCTGTAATAAAGTTCTGACTCTGGGAAATCACCCACACTAAATCCCATATTTTCATAATATGGTTGCGTGTGTACAGGAATATAATGTAGATTTACTCCAATACCATTGCGTCTTAAAGCATCAAATACCTCTTTGTGCGTTGAAGCAATCTTATCTAACCGCAAACGAATCACATAAAGGTGAAGACCCGAGTAGGTATTCTCAAGTTGGTATGGCAATACCACTGGCAAGGAATACAGTAATTTATTATAACGATCAGATAGGTAATGGCGTGCTGTAATAAAATCCTCCAAACGTTTTAGCTGAGAAATACCCAGCGCTGCTTGGATGTCTGTCATCCGGTAGTTGAAACCCAAATCGATTTGTTGATAATACCAGTCGCCATGGCTTTTACCCTCCATTTGCTCAGAATTGCGTGTAACACCATGACTTCGCAGTAAGGCCATCCTATTAGATAGCTCTTTACAATTGGTCATTGCCGCTCCACCCTCTGCCGTTGTGACGATCTTAACTGGATGAAAACTAAATACCGTGATATCTGAATATTCGCAATTTCCTACAGGTAAATCATGATATTTACCACCGATAGCGTGTGAAGCATCTTCAATCACTTTAAAGCCATAATCTGCTGCAAGTTTTGCAATAGATTTCATATCACAAGGCTGGCCAGATAAATGTACCGGAACCACAACCTTAGGGACCTTACCTTCAGCTTTTGCCTCTATTAGCTTTTTCTCTAGGGTTTTCGGACACATGTTATATGTGTCAGGATCAATATCAACAAAATCTACCTTAGCACCGCAGTATAAACCGCAGTTGGCTGATGCTACAAAAGTAATAGGGGAAGTCCAAAGCCAATCTCCTTCCCCTAAACCTAAAGCAAGACAAGCAATATGTAATGCGGATGTTGCGCTATTAACTGCCACTGCGTAGTTAGCACCAGTATACTTAGCAAGTGCTCGCTCGAATGCAGGGACCTGAGGTCCTTGGGTTAGAAAATCTGATTTCAAGACATCAACGATACTATCAATGTCTTGTTGATTAATATCTTGCTTACCGTAGGGAATCAACAGTGACCTCACTCTGTAAAGTTTTTATCCACATGCTCTTTGATTAATTTACGCAGGTTATCAATACTCTCCCACTTAGTATTAGTACCAGAATTATATTTAAAGCCAAAAGGAACTTTTTTAGCTTTATGGTGCTGCAGATATTCTTTCTCTGAGTATTGATAAGAAATCGATGGTAAAATCGCATAATAATCACCCAAATCAATTGTATTCAAAGAATCAGTATCAGTGATCATCTCTTCATGCAATTTCTCTCCAGGACGAATTCCAACAATTTTTACTTTGCATTCTGGGGCAATAGCTTTGGCGACATCCAAAATTTTATAAGAGGGAATTTTAGGAACAAAAATCTCACCCCCAAGGTGATGCTCGATAGCGAAAATAACCATATTGACACCATCTTCTAATGTAATGTTAAAACGTGTCATCTCTTTATGGGTAATAGGGAGTTCACCTTCTATTCGCTTGCCAAGAAAGAAAGGAATAACAGAACCACGAGAGCCCATAACGTTACCATATCGCACAACACTGAAGCGAATATCTTTGGATCCTCTTATATTATTCGCGGCAGTAAATAATTTATCCGATGCAAGCTTAGTAGCACCATAGAGATTAATCGGTGCGCATGCCTTGTCAGTTGAAAGCGCTACAATGTCTTATACTCCACATTGCAGGGCAGCATGAATAACATTTTCTGCCCCATCCAAATTTGTGCGAATACATTCCGTTGGATTATATTCGGCTGTATCAACCTGTTTTATGGCAGCTGCGTGGATAATCACATCAACATTTTCTGACGCTTGGATTAATCTCTCACGATCTCTTACATCCCCTATAAAAAACCTAAGTTGCGGATAATCCTTTTGAGGATATTTCTGTTTAAGGTCAGATTGTTTTAGCTCATCCCTAGAATAAATAATTATATTTTTTACATCTGGATAATTAGCAAGGATAGTTTCAATGAACTTTTTCCCAAATGAACCTGTACCTCCAGTAATTAGTACTCTTTTTTTATTCATAACTTACACTTCCTTTAAATTACAAAGATATTTTCTAAAATGCGATAAGAGCTATTATCGACTTTTAATCAAAGCCAAAGATTCTTAACTTTTATCCTCTAAAGAATCCTCAATCTGTTTCTTCTTGATTAACTTTTTAAGGCTCAATTCCTCTTTTTTACTCATGATATAAGCGGCTACAGCTAGGAGTAATATGCCAGATGCTTCAAAGATAATATTGACTGAATCAAGTCCTTTGGTCTGGATAACGATCATTCGAGTCAGTGCTGTTATGGCGATAATAAGGGGTAGCGTTACAGGGATTCTGTTTTCTTTATAAAACACCCCAACCATGCCAAGCACCTCAGCGTATATGAATAATAAGAATAGGTCGCTTAGGTTGACTGTCATTACACTCAGTATTCGCATTATTTCAATGACTGCAGCGCCAATCGTTGCAATGGCTATTGTTAGTAATAATGCTTGCTCTGCAAACCCTATCAAAACTTGGATTGGATTTTTATTTTTATTCATACCCTTCTCCTTTGCCTAGTAAATACAAACTTATTTTAAACCATATTAACTACTCATACCCTCTTGCAGACCAAAGTTACTCAGGCATCACTCAGGATATTTTCTCTTGAGTTTATAAGATACACAGGTGTCATGGCACTGTTATTTTTGCAAGAAAAACGATCCAACATACAAAAAGGCCCCGATACCTTTAAATTAAACCACATCATTATCTTGCAACAAATCAACCTCAGATTCTAATTCTTCAATTTCCTGCCTCAACTGCTCATATTCATTCTGTTTACGCAACAAAAAGCGACGAGTGATTTTAGCTTTTTCCACCATGCCCAGAGGAGTGAGAAGATAAGCGTAACCAAGTTTGTTACCCGATTGATGAAAATTTTCCAATTTAATCCAACCCACATCAATCATTGCTTTAATAACGTAATGGGCCTTACCCAAGCTAACTCCAATTTCTGATGAGAGCTTTCGCTGAGTTATGCCAGGATACTTTTCAACAATCCTTAACGCCTTAAATTCTAATTCTTGATTTGACATTATTTGAGATTTTTTTTGATTTAGATTTGGGATGAAAAATAAAAAATATTCAGACAGGCTACCGCAGGAATTTCACAGAATGAAAGCCCTTTATTACTTACTGTTCAATTATTGAACAACACCATTTTAAACGTCTTACACAACAAGTCAACTTCTATTACTATTCGAATAATCTAAACCAAAACCCTATAAAATATTCTATCTCAATAGAAAAACATCCTTACAAATCACAGTAAATTATCAACAGGGGGCTGTTAATCATTTTAGAGGAATTTATGGCTTAAATTTCAACCTTCATTAGACTTATACTCATACCCATAATAACCATAGTCATAGTAATAACTGCCCGCTTTTTTAACCACAGCGTTTAGAACGACACCATTGACATTGATACCATTGAGATCGAAGCGATGATGAGCTGTCAAAATTTGCTTAGCAGTACAGGATTCAGACCTTGCAACAATCAGCGACGCTCCAACATATTTTCCGATAATTGATGCATCAGTCACAGCTAGAATAGGAGGCGTATCAACAATTACCTGATCATATTTTTTCTCAAGGGCTTCTAGCAAAAGTTGAAATTTTGAACCCATGAGTAATTCAGAAGGATTCAAGGGAATTTTCCCTCGAGTTAAAACATCTAAGCCAGGTATTTCAGTAGCTTTAATCGCCTGATCATGTTTTACGTTATCCTGCAAAATTTCTGATAAACCATTATTTGCACTTAAACCAAAGCGCTGATGGGCATAGCCTTTGCGCATATCTGCATCAATAACTAGAACTTTATGTCCGGCACCAGCTATCACTGCCGCTAGATTTAAGGAAATGAAACTTTTACCTACACCCGGACTGGCACTTGTGACCATAAGCACATTGTTGGTGGCCTCTAACATCATGAAATGCAGTGATGTTCTCAAACTCCTCAGTGCTTCAATAGATAAATCGGCAGGATGACTATGCGCTAATATTTGCATATTTCGCAGGCCCTTTTGACTACTTTTTGACCAGCGTATAGTCAATTTTGAGCGCTTTTCATTAAAGCGTTCATTTTCAGACAATGGAACCATTGCATATACCGTCAAGCCATTGTTAGTTAACTCATTTGGATCCTTTATGCCCGGCTTAAGGATGTTCCGCGCAGCAACAAGTGCTACTCCAAACATTAAACCTAGTATAGTTGCCAAAAGTACAGTGAGTGTCTTTTTAGGAGCTACAGCATCCGGTAGTACTTCTGCCTTATCAACAATGCGTACATTACCCACAGTACTTGCTGACGCTATAGACAATTCTTGACGTTTATTTTGCAAAGTAATAAAGATAGACTGGTTTACTTCAAACTCACGTTTTAAGCGAAGAATTTTCTTTTGGGTATCGGGGAGGCCCTCTATTTTTTTATTTACCTTTTCCCGCTCATTAAGAAGGTTACGCTGTTGACGCTTAAATGAAATGTAGTTAGGGTGTTGAGAAGTAAAACGGCGTGAGATATCAGCTTCATTCATCTCCATCTCGATAATATCTGCCTCAATTTGCACTAAGACATCCAAGGCTGTTTTCGCCTCTAGAGATAAATCAATTGATGCCTGCCTACTCCTAAATTTATTGAGTGCTTCCTCGGATTGTAATAACTTTTTCTGTATTCGAGGAATTTGCTCGTCGAGAAAAATGAGGCTTTTTTCTGCCTGTTCAGACATTCTTTGAATATTTTGAAAATAGTAATTTGCTGCAACAGCGTCGACAACTTGCGCTATCCGTTTTTTATTAGAACCTTCGATAGATATCTCTACAATCCCAGTATCTTTTCCCTTTTCTGACACTTTCAAACGTGACTGCAAATCAAGGATCGTCTTTAATCGATTGGCTTTTGTTAAAACAAACTCTGAGTTTTCAGATGCAGAGAATATTTTAACCAGGATTATAATATTTCCGTTAAATGCCAACTTACCCGAAACACCCCGAATTAATTCCTGATCATCAAGCCATAAGCTGTAATTATTTTCCTTTTCAACACGAATTTTTAGCTCGCTCTCCAGTAAATGATCTGGAAGTTCTAGCTGAGAAACTTCAATTGTTTGTTGATCTTTGTTGACCCGCTTTTGCGTGAGAAATGCAAATTTTTCTTTTAGATTTATCGTCAAATTCAGCTCATCTACAACAGATCCAATCACAAGACGTGACTTGATTACATGTAACTCCGTGGCAGATGAACTCTCTGATGAAAATATATCCTTCATGTCATCAATACCAGGAATACCAGGAGCATTGTCTTCAATTTGAATGACTGCATTTGCCTTATAGATAGGCGTCGCTAATAATACGTAAATAATCCCTAAAAACAGCATTATTAACACTGAAGCCGCGATAATGTAACGACCATCAATTAACACAGCCAATAATTGCCGAAGATCAATTTCATCCTCATGTGAATTTTGTGTTGTTAGATTATTACTTCCAGAAGATGAACTTATTTGTGACATTATTTAAAGCCTTAAAAAAATTTTAATCATCTAATTACTATCAAGCCTGTCCAGCTGATATATGCCTGTAATAGTGGGTAAAAGTTGTCCTAATAGTTTATTCCAACGTGCAACAGGTGCCGTAGTCACATAAACCATATCCATAGGTTTTAGCTGAAATTGGGTGCTAAGAAAAAGCATGGGGCCCATTGAGGCATCTAATTGAAAGACATCAATGGCCTTACCTTTGCTTTTACTATCCCGCAATACGAATATACCGCTTGCAGTGGCAGTAGATTCATTAATACCGCCAGCATTATTTAAAGCCTCGGCAAGATTCAAGCCATTGCGATTCATTGTTTGAGTACCCGCCTTAACAACGTCACCCATTACAAACACTTTTAGCCCGTCATTTCTTGGTACATGAAGAACATCATTGGCAGTTAATAATCGATTTTGCTTCATATCGCCATGTTGATAGAGCGCACGAAGATTTAGGACCTCCTTGGATACGGTCCCTTCATTATTGGATGTTAAAACAACAGACTCCCAATCTGCATCTTCCGCAATGCCCCCACAAGCGTTGAGAGCATCTATCACTGTCAAGGGAACATTATTTATGGGTAAGGCGGTCGGTAGGCCAACAGCACCAGAAACAAACACACGCTGCGAATGATAGGCCGCTACAGAAACATCAATTTGAGGTGCTTCAATATATTTAGCTAAACCCTTTGCAATACTGTCTCTTATCTGACCAACATTAAATCCTGAGACAGTTAACTTACCAATGTAAGGATAAAAAATAGTACCGTCACTATGGACAACATTGCCAGTTTCACCAGCTGACCTAAATTGACCTGCTGGAATTGTCAGCTCAGGGTGATCCCACACGGTTATGTTAAGAACATCTCCTACTCCCACATGATATTCATAATTTTCTAATAATTTTTCAAGCTGTAGGTTCACCTGAGAAACCTGGCCAGATTTATACGATTTACTTTTTCTTATTAAATTTGAGTTGATCGGTATGAAGTTAATTTTTTCATCACTATACTGACTTTTATCGGAATAGTCAGGGAAGCTAATATGCCCACCAGGAACGATGGAACAACCATTCAAGGCCAAAACAATTATGACTAATAACAAAACCAAAATTGCTACACGCAACCCTTTAATTATTTTGCTCAACTTCATAATTTATAACAACTTTGGATAGATTATTGATTGTAATATTTGAATTGAGTTTAAGAGATATTTATATCTTGAAGCTCGCCATTAAAAGGTAAAAAATCGGCATGAGTTTCTTGAGTCGTAAATACTCCAAGCTCATATAGCTTCTTTAAGGCATGAACTGAATTTTTTGCATCAAGCTTCAAAATAACGCTGCCAATATGCTTTTTTACCGTTGAAAGACTGATATTTAATTTTCGCGCAACACCTTTATAAGTCATACCATCAGCCAAACAGAGGAACACCTCGATCTCGCGCGGGGTTAGCGAAGTTACATTAATAGGCATGATTTATGGCGTAATACTATTCATCAATGCATAATTATACCTTAACTAGGGATGTTCTTACATGGGCCGTTTGGTCTATCTGAGAAGCTTCTGCTAACAGAATGTTAACTTTTGACCCCAAGCGTAACAAGCCATCTCAATTTGACGAAATACTAAAGCAAAAACTTCTTCACTCTTACCATACGGATCATTGATTTCTTGGTTATCTAACCATTGTCCTAATAACATTACTTTTCCAGAATAGGCTGGATAAATTTGCATCAACTTTTGCTGTTGAATTTTCTCCATGACCAATACCAAATCAGCCTCTTGTATCATTTTAATTTGTAGTTGCCGAGCAATATGATTGCTCAAGTGGTATCCATTAGCGATTAATTGCTTTGATGCATTCTTCTCTGTCGTTTTACCGGATAGCGCCTTCAGCCCAGCGGAAGTAACAGTAAGTGCTGGATATTTTGACTGTAGAATTATTTCCGCACTAGGGCTTCGGCATATATTTGCCATACAGACGATTAAAATTTTTTGATATTGCTTTGTAATCATATTTCATTTTCTATCTTTTTATTAACCATGAGTAAAAATAAACCACCGATGTGGAATCACTACCTAATGAGGTTTAAAAATATATCTCAAACCAAATTGCTGTAAGCCATAAAATCTTTAAAAAATTTAGGGTTTATTCACTTGCTTCTAGCAATATGAATACAATATCTCACCAAATCGAAGAAACAAATTCCCAAGTAAGGAGAGTCAATATCTCAGGAAATTCTGTTGGCCTGATAGGAATTATTGATATAAAGGAAGGAAACTCATCAACAATCTACTAAATATCATTAACTTTAGAATATAAAACGGAATTGCAACATGGACCATTTGGCCATGCCTGTTATTCTTGTTTTGCTATATTGTGATGATATGCGATGTGATGTGATGTGATGTGATGTGATGTGATGTGATGTGATGTGATGTGATGGATTATGGCTTTTACACTTATCAGGTTAGCAGCCTTTTTAACATGATTAAGGCCAATTTTTGACTCTGGAATGCGATTATATTGCTCTATTTACACTATGTTTTTATAACTAAAAGCTATTCTTTGCTTGCTACTTTAACACCGTAATATCTAATTAATACCCATAAAACCGAAAGCATACCCCCCAAAAGTACCCCCAAAATACAAATCAGCGCACGCTTGGGTTGAGACTTTTCTTCAGGAACCA
>ERZ1039804.1653-NODE-1653-length-12296-cov-4.697002_pt1 | contig 12296 bp, 10 predicted proteins | sample MGYA00383089_ERZ1039804 | MGnify/ENA primary metagenome ERZ1039804 (study PRJEB29581, sample SAMEA5548359) | metagenome | biome: marine; feature: coastal; material: water | depth 1 m | study: Short-term variability in the microbial, nano- and picoplankton...
ATTAATGTTCTTAAAAGATTAAAGGGTCGTTTTACCAGAATGACATCTAATAATGTTCTCTTAATTAGTTTTTCTAATGAAGATAAACAAAATATATCTATTACAAAACATATATCGCGTGTTTGTTTAAATGGAAATGGTTTAATAAGTCATTATGCTAAACATAATAAATTAAACAATATTATTCAAAATGTTGTTTTTGAAACAAAAACATTTGATGACTTTACTAAAGATAAAGTTCTCAATCAAAATTATGGTATTCGTTTTAATCTCAAAAAAGAAGAACAACTAGATCCTAACAGCACACATGTTACAAATTTAGTTAAAGAATGGTCTAGTCTTGAAAAACATTTTCGTAAAAAACAAACATTTACATTTTATGAAGATGAAAACGACTTTAAAATAGATATCTCTATCATTAGTTCTAATCATAAAACAGCAAAGAAAGCGAAAACTCTTCAACAATCCCTTGTTTTAGAACATAAAAACCTTTCATATGAAATCGAAATAGAATATATTGGTAATAAAAAAATGAATGAAGATAATAAAGAAAAAGTTAAGGAAGAAAAAAAAGATGTTAAAATTAGTAAAAGTAAAGATGGAGATGATAAAAAAACAAAAGAAGAGAAATTAATTTCTAAATTTACTAATATTATTAAAACACTCTTACAAGCTAAACAACAAACACTTTTTATTGTTGGTATGAATGATATGCGTAAGGTCAGTGATAATTTTAAAAAATTAATCAAAAATCAAACATCTACGTATCTACCAAATGTTTGTGATTTAGAACATCCTAATCTTTTACAACTACCTATATTAAACTATTTTTCAAATGATTATGAAAAAAATATACGAATGGACTATGCCGTCACTGATAAAGCAGATGGCGTTCGATATCTTTTATTTATTAATAGTGATGGAAAATGTTATTTTAAAGGTCGTGAATCTTCTAATGATGAATATAAATATACTGGAACTGTTATGAAAGATTACGCAAATAGTATTTTTGATGGCGAATTAGTAGATCATACAATGGATGGGAAATTCATTCAAAATTATTATATGTTTGATGCTTATGTAGTAAAGGGTAATGATATTACAAAAAATCCATTTGGTATGAAGAAAAATCCATCTCATAGATATTATCACGTAGCAGAATTGGAAAAATACTTTGATAAAAGCGATAATGTTTTACAAGATGATACTGTTCCCGCAATATATATGTTGAAAATCTTTAAGAAAAACTTTTACTATGGTAATCAAAGCGAAGACATTAAAAACAAATTAAGTGCATTAGATACGACAAATCCAAAAATAATGGAGAAAATAGTAGGAAAATACGATACAAAAATTTTTGAAGGAGTTGAGAAAATCCTCAAAAAATGTAGTGTTAAATACGGCGGATTACTCGAAGACGGTCATATGTTTTCTTATGTGTTAGATGGTCTTATTTTCCAACCAGTAAATCTTGGTGTTAATCAAAACTTTGAAGGTGAAACAGTCAAGAAAATTGGCGGAAGGTGGCCAAGCGCATTTAAATGGAAACCATCTCACGAACTTACTATTGATTTTATGGTAAAATTCAATAAAGATAGTTCTACAAACAAACCAAAAGAATTCTTTTATAAAAACAATAAATATATTCAAGGAACACTCTTTTGTAAATTATGGAAAACCCCCATACATAGAAATATGATGGCTTATAAATTAATAAATGATGGTGATAATTTCAACAAATATGATGAAGACTTTCCGTTTTCTCCTATTTATCCTTATAATGGAGAACTTTTGAAATCCACATTATATGATAACACTAGTCAAATATATATTTTGGTTGATAAAAATAATCAAATGAGATGTAGTAATCGTGATATTATAAATGATGGTGCTACAATAGAATGTTTATATGATGCAAAAAGAGATGAACAATTCAGATGGGTCCCTAAAAATGTACGTCCTAATAAAACACCTAATTCTTTTATGGCTGCGATGGGGGCGTGGAGATTAATTAATAATCCAATTACTACAAATATGATTTTAGGTAAAGAAACAATTGATAATACTTATTATTATTATAATAATCAAAAAAGTAATGAATCAAAAGCAATGCGTCATTTTAACAATTTTGTAAAAGAAGAAATTATTAGAAGAGGATTAAGCAAACCAAAATCCAAATCCAAAAAAGGGAAAAAGAAAGAGAAAAAAACAAATAGCAACGGAAATGATACTGATGAAGATAGTGATATAGAAGATTTGTCTTTAATATCGTATAGTGATAAAACTGTATTAGATTTGGCGTGTGGTAGATTTGGGGATTTTTTCAAATATTGCCGACATGGCGCGTCTAAATTGGTTGGTATGGATATTAGTCCAGACAATATTTTTGATATTGAGAAGGGGGCCGCAGTTCGCGCTTTGAAATCCATTTCTCAAAATCAAAATTGTAGACCATTAGTTAGCAACACTATGATGTTATTAGGTGATTGTTCTAAAAATCTTTCTAGTAATGAAGCAGGATTGGATGACCTTAATAAATATTATATCGATGTTTTATATGGTCGTATTAAACCAAAACACGGTAAATTATCTAGAATGAGTGGTGTTGGTGTTAATGGATTTGATTTAGTAGTATGTAATTTCGCCGTTCATTATATGATGAATGATTATGATTCATTACATAGTTTCTTACAAAATGTGAAGGAAAACTTGGTTCATAAAGGATATTTTATTGGTTCGTGTTTAGATGGTGAAGAAATATTGAAGGCATTAAAAGATGATTCTAAAATTGAGGGATATTATAAATCTTCGTCTTCGTCAAAAAAATCAAAATCTAAATCTAGTAAATCTAGTAAATCAAATAAATTAATTTGGAGTATTGAAAAAGTGGATAAATCTAAAAAACTATTTGAGGATGATTTTATAGGTCAGCGTATTAGCGTTTATATGGATACATTCTATGAACCAACCGAAGAAAATCTCGTTCATATTGACTTTCTTGCTGAAGAAGCATTGAATTACAATCTCAAATTAGTGGATACAAAACTCTTTATTGATAAACAAGATAATCTATTTAATGATTATAAGAAAGAAAAGAGTGATTACCATAAAAAAATAGAAGAAAACGACGCAGTAAAACAATGGACTAGTTTTCAAAGATGGTTTATCTTCCAAAAAATAGATTAATTCTAGTTAATAGTATTTATAATTATTATTTTAATAATTTATATTTTCAAAAATAAATGTTTTCTTATTTTATAATACTTTATTAATTATTAAATAAATCTTTTTTTTTATTATGGCGAAACGTTCTCGTAAACTTTCAACTAAGCGTTCTAGGCGTTCAAAACCAAGTTCTCGTAAAATTATGAGAAAAACAAAACGACAACCTTCCAAGAAACGTACTCTTAAGAAACGCAAGAGTAGGAAGAAAAATCTTAAGAAACACAAAAAATCTAAAAAGGTTATGAGGGGGGGCTGTCGTGCTGTCAACAACTAGCAGACGTTATGATTTCCAGTTTAAACTTGATAAAGAATCAAGAAGATTTAAGAGAAGGGGAAATGACTATTATATCCAAAGGTGGAGAAACTTGTCTTGTTGTAAAAATATGTAGTAATAGAGAAGGTGAAGAAAAAAGCACATTAAGAAACGTATATTTACAAAATCCAATAAGTGATAGTACCAACAAAGGAATTATAGAAAGGAGAAAATCAGATATTGGTAGAAGATATGTATTTAATTTAGATGCTCATTTAAAAAAAAATGAACCAATAAACTGGAAAATAATGATTAATGATGAAACTCTTGTAGATTTAAACGATAAAGAATATTTAGAATTACTAAAATCATTTAATTCTTTAAGAACCCAAAATGTTGATGATATGATATTAAAGAAATGTAAAGAAGAAACTAGCCTTTTTTGGTCAACACACTTTAATATCCCTGTTAGTGGTAATGAACCAACAAATAATAATTTTGTTAATGCACAAGATGGACTTTGGCATACACTAAAATCAGAAGACGTGAATAATATTCCGTTTACTGTATCTACCTATAAACTTGGTGATAGTAGTAATGAGTATAAAGTTGTTGTAATAGTAATTAGTGGCTACAATGATTCAGGACGACCCAGTGTAGCATATACACTGCCTATACATTTTTTATTAAATAAAAACATAATAATTTTTGATAGTTCTAAACAAGAATATAAATTTAATAAAACTTTAAAATTAGCAGATATTAAAACAAAATTACCTATAGAATTATTAATTCAATGTCTTCTTTATTATAAAGATGATAGCACTATATACCAAGGACGATATGGAAAAATAAAATTAGATGAAGGTATTGCTTGTGGCCGCCTTAAATTTTCAATAATTCATTTTAAATTACTTAAATGTTTTCAAGGATATACTCAATCAACATCAATACCAACATCAAAAAAAATAAAATCTACAAAACCTACCCATACATCTCCAATAGAACCAAATAAAGATATGATAAAAATAATGATGAAAATTCCTAATTATGATGAAACTAAAACTTATCCACCAGAAAGAAAATTAACATTCTCTAAACCTGCAGGAATATTTCCGTTGAAACGTGGTGTGTTATATATGGAAAAAATTAAAGATAAAGAAGATAAAGATTATTTAGTATTTAAACAATTAGTTGAAAAAACAGATATAGATATTGAAATTAAAATACCTACTAAAGAATTATTAAAAGGAAAATTATTAGTAATTGGTTTATCACATGGTAGGTCTGATGAGGTCTTATATTATTTTACAGTCGGAGAAGAAACTACTGATGAAGACGCATCAGCTTTAAAACAATTATTTGATTCAACAATTCAAGTAATGATTACGAAAAAAATTATATTAGATGCTACTAATAACCCTATCACCGAATATAACACAGATTTTGAAATAATAAAAAATAAATTAATCACCTAAAAACAAACACATATTTTTATTTCTTAGATATTATCTTTTTGAAGTTTAGGATTTTGGTTTTGGTTTCTTTAATTATCGCCTCTATTTCATCTACTTTCTTATTTTTAAGTTGTGTTTGTCGTCCTCCTTCTAATTCCAATTCTAGTTTATCTTTGTTTAATTTTTTTATCTCGCTTTTTAATGTTTGTATTTTTGTATTTGTATTATTACTGTTTTTAGTCATTTCGCCCAATTTTGCGTCTTTATATTCATTTATGCGTCTAGTTGCTATTTCCAATCTATTGTGTGAATTCTTATCATAAATATCTTCTTTTCCAATATTAAATTTGTAAAACTTAACACTTTCTTGATTATCATTTTCAAGTAAATAAATCTGTGTTTTATTTTTACATAATCTTATAGTTAATTTAGATATCATAGTCATATATTTTTTAGTCAATTCAGTATTTTCAGTTTTAAATTGTGTATTAGCAGGATTATAGTGTGTCGCTTTATTTTCCAACAGTTCTTCTAGTTGTTGTTTATTATGTGTTAAATTATCTATTTCTATTAAAATATCATTATTATCCTTTTCAATAATAGAATAAAATTGCGGTAAATTATATTCTGGTTTTCGATAACATTCATTTAATTGTTTGTTTAATGTATCTAACAAATCTATTTTTTCTAAAATAATTGATTCATTATTCATTTCTGTTTTATATTCTTCATTTATTTCTTTTTCTTTATTATTTTCATTCAAAATAGGATTATTACTATTCATCAAAGTATTAATTTCTTTTTGTGTTTCTTCCAATTTCCCTTTAATTTCTTCAATATCCTCTTTTATATCATAAAAAACATAATTTGCTCGTTTATGTCTTTCATCATTCATTTCATATTGCTGTCGTAAATCTATAATCTTTTCGTCAATACTCAATATTTGACTTTTGTAGTAAATGACGTGTTTCTTTTTAAGTTTAATATCTTCTTTATATTGTTCTATTTGCTTTTGTAATTCAATACGATCTTTATATTTAGATTGAGTTTGTTCTTTTTTAAGATTTCTTATTTCTCTATTTCTTAATAATATATCTTCGTTATTTGAAGTTAATGTCTCAATAAGATTTGTATTGTTTGATATATTATCTTCTAGTGTGTTTTTTAATTCTACTTTTTTCATTTCAATACGAGAATGTTCTCTTTCAAATATTTCATTTTCTTTATTTAATTTAATAACTGTTTCTTTTTTAATATAATCGATTTCCCTATTTATTTTATCAATATTAGGGTATAATAAAGAATATTGGTCTCTTTTTTCTTCAATAACATCGATATAATTTCTCACGTCTAATTCATTTTGTTTAATATATTTTTTATGTTGTGCTTCTATATTTTTTATTTCCAATTCATTAGAAATTATTGATTTATTTAGGGTATTAATTTGTTTTCTGAGTTCTGTTTTTGTATTCATTATAGAGTTATTTATAGAGTTAATATATTTCTATATGATTTTAATTATAAATAATTATAAATAATTATAAATATATTAAAATATTAAAAAAACTTTAAGTAATTATTACTTTATTTGTGAATATTTTTTCATCAATTGTATTTTTAATAACCAATTGATAGGGTAATATTTTTATATTTTTATATTTTCCTTTATCACTAGATGAAATATTTAATATTAAATTATTTAAATTACTTTTAATAGCGTCATATTTTTTTTTATCATAGGGGTCTACTAAATATAAATGAAAATTTATAAATTTATTTTTATTTATTGAAGTATTAATAGTATTAATAAGTTCGTCTATATATTGAGGCATATTACCAATAAGACATAAATGAATATTATTATTAGTAATAATAATATTCATTAGTTCTATCCATTTTGGATTATTAGATATTATAATTTTTACGTGTTGTGTTTTATTATAGTTCGATATATCATTTTCAATTATATTAAATGGAGTTTTGTTTTCTACTATTTTATTTAATATATAGTATGTTTTGTATCCAATATATTTATATATAAAGTTTTTATTTACATTGTAAGTAAATTTGTTTTTTTTAATACATAAAACAGTATTATATAACACTTTAATAAGTGATAAATAAATATTAGGTTGTTTTTTATTTTCTTTCTTTTTTTCAATATCGTTTAATATTTTATCTGTTAATAAAAATAATTGTTCTTTATTTTGTGTATGACTACATGTAGGACATTTAAATTCCCGTTTATTTATACTATTATTTCTTTTTTTAAAAGAAAATAAGTTTGTTTCCATTGATGTGTAATTATTAGTATTGTTATTATTAAAATATAAAGTATTCGCACATTTTATACAATATGTATGTAGACACTCTGTTATTACATAATTATCATTAACATTATCATAACAAATATTACACACATGTTTATTATGTATTATTTTTTCTTTAAAATGTTCATAATAGTCGTTAGATAAATTTAATTTTTGTTTTTGTTTTAATATTTTACAATTATTATAATCTTGTAAATTATTTTTTGTTATAAAAGTTGGAGTAATTAATTTATTTTTACATTTTAATAAATTTAAAATAAAATAATCCGATTCACTATTATTATTTTTAGTTATATAATCATTATAATAACTGTAAAAATATTGATCTGGTTTAATATAAATTGGTGTTATAAGTCCCATTATTTTATAATAAATTCATTAATAATAATAATAATAATAATATTTTTATTTAAATTTACATAATTTTCAAAAATATAAAATTGTTTAATAATTATTTATTCTATCAAGAGATTGCCATTGGACACTAGGTGGCGATGTAGGTACTACACAAGTGTTCGCAAGATTCTCTATTTTTTCACATACAACATCATCGTTATATTCAGGATGTGCTAAAAATTGATCTATTGGATTTAGTATAACTGGTCTATGGTTATTTTTAGCTAAAATTCTGGTATTTATTTTGAAATCATATGGTTCTTCAAGATTTGCTTGTGGATTTTTACAAAGCCATTCCCATCGATTCCAACCAGTTCCTCTTAAATTACACGCTGGATTACTTAATCTAGTATCTTCACTCCCAGTAAAACAGTTATCGAAAGAAATTGTTTCTTTTTGGTCACTTACACATACTTTTGCTGATTTTTGACATCCCTTGTGTTCTTTACCAACATGAGCACCACAAAGTAATGAGTTTTGACAATTAGGAAGATATTTTCTACTAGGACAATTACTAAGGTTTCTACTAATACCAATTAATTCAGAATTTATATCAATTAAATCAGTATCTGTATTAAGAGCAACACCTCCATTTTGAAGACGAACACGAACATCTGTAGGATGACAAGGTTTGCAAGTATTAGGAGGTGTTCCTAATTGATAATGACCTGGTCCAGTTGTTTCAGCAAGAACTTGTTGATAAGAGCATTGATCGTAAGGTAATCTATTAAAACTCATTTTTATTTATTTATTTAATATAAATTAATTTATAATTATATATAATACTAATATTTTAATACTAATATTTTAATATTAATATTTTAATTACAATATATATACTATAAATATAATATTTTTATTATTAATAACAATTTTATTAATAATTAATATTTCAATTAAATAAAAATGTATAAATATTAATAAAAATTATAAATTATTATATTATAAAGTATCTAAATATGAAAGAACAAAAACAAAAAAAAGATAAACTTGAAAACACCGAAAAGAAGAATACAAAAAATATAAAACAAGATATTAAAAATATTAAGGGAGATTTTAAAAATATAATACCCAATATTAATATTTTAAAGGGACCAAATCATCTTAAAAAAATTGCTGATAAAACAGAAGAGTTTTCGGATACTATAAAAGGAGGTGTAAATGACATTAGAGAAACTTTTTATTCATTGGGGGGTATAGGTGAAAGTTTAAAAACAATAGGTAAATCTATAGGGACTGCTTTTAAGGTGTTATTTTGGGTATTTAAATTCGTATTTTATTTAGCAGGAGAGTTATTAAATCCATTTAATTTATTTAATGATTTATTTACTTCATTTACCAGTTTACCGAGAATTATAATTAATGTATTTGTAAGAATTATAGTTTCATTTAGTAAATATATAATTAATAAAATATTAAATCCTATAGTTAATAAAGCATTTGGATGGGACATACATGTAAATAATGGTAATGATGATAATGATGGTGAAGATAAAAATGTTAAAAGAACTGATACTAAATGTTATAAAGCAGATGAAGGGGCATTACCTAATACAGTTATTATTTCAACTATATTATTACCACCTCTTGGTATATTTATGAGATTTGGATTACAAAAATGGTTAGAAATATTAATTGCTGGAGCATTAACTATATTATATTATATTCCTGGATTAATATATTCATTCATTATGATATGGCCTAAAAAATAATTACATTAAAATAGTGAATATTTTTTGTTATAAATTATATATAATAATAATAATAGAATTAGAATTTTAATAATATTATATAAATTATATAAATTATATAAATACTATAAATAATAATGAAAATTAAAGAAAATTTTAAAGCCAATAAATATGGATATTTAGATAGAAATAGTGTTAGAGATGAAAGACTTAGTATGGATAATTTTGATAAATCAACTATTGAAGCAGTTGAAGCAAGTGGAACTTATGGTAAATTAATACTTGCTACATTTGATTATATTGTTAATAAAATTATTGAAATTATAAATTATTTATTTATAGGATTTTTTAAAGATGGTATTAATTGGTTTAAATCTGATGAAGATAAGATTTTAGATATGAAAAAAGAGACAGAAGAGAAAATAAAAATAATAAAGGACGGTGCTTTAATTATAAGATATAAATTTATAAGATATTTAATTACTATAATAATGCCCCCTTTTGGAATATTCATGTCAAAAGGTTTAAATGGCTGGGTCAATATATTACTTTCTACAATGTTAATGTATATTAGTTATCCAGTTGGTATTATATATGGATTAATAATTAGTTTTAATAGTTATTATTCAGATTATTATCAAGAAATGAGAGAAAAAGAAATTGAAAATGCTGAAAAATCAAAATAATTTTATTAATCATATTTTAAAATTTTTAATATTACATATTAAGAAAGATTAATTTTTTTAATAAATTTAATATATAATAATTATAATATATAATATTAAAATGGATTCTAAAGATTCTCACGAAAAAATAAAACAAAGAATAAGCGATGGTGAATATAGTTTATTTGATAAAATTATGTATGGTGGATTAGGCTATGGATATTTATGTATTCCATCTGATGTATTTAAATGGATATTTACTGGTATATTTCCTCCAATAGGTATATTTATTCATTATTTTGGTAAATTAAGTTCATCATTCCCCTATATTACATCACAAAATCTTAAAAATATAATATATCATATTGATGAATTCATCATAGCTTTTTTAGGAACTATGTTATTTTATATTCCTGGTCTAATGTATGTTATTAATATCTTTAATAAATCTCTATCAACCTCAGAAAATCTTACAAATACTAAAGAAAATCTTAGCGATACTAAAAACACAAATGACACTCGTGATGATAATAGACTTGATTATGATGATGTTAATGATAGTAATAGTGATAGTGATAGTGATAGTGATAGTGATAGTGATAGTGATAGTGATGACGAATATGAACCAACTAACATAGAAAATTAAAGAGACACATTATTTGATGATTAATTGATAATTGAGAATTTATAATAATTAAAACATTATAAACAAAATTGAAACATTATTATCTAGTATTAAAAACTATTTATAAGGTGTAAATTAAAAGTAAATATATAATGTCAAAAATAAGGTTTTCAGTGAGTAATTTGTTTGTGATTATGAATATGAATTATTTTAAAAAGTTTGATAAAGTTGTGTTTAGTGTATGGCGGTCTTTTAATTATGGTGATTATCAAAAGTATTCAGATTTAGCACATAAGAAAGAACCAGAAATTATTCCAAAAAATTTATCTACAACAAAACAACTAGAAGCATTTCAAGTTAAATATAAGTTTGATATCAAAGAAGATATTAAAAAATGTCAGTCATCAAAAACAAGTGCAGGTGTTGTTAAAAAAAAAAACGCAATTTTAGAATCACTCCCTAAAGAAATTAAAAAAGAAGATTTAAAAGAAATAAGTAAATTAGTGAATGATACAAGTAATACTGTTTATGGGACAAAAAACGAAAGTAATGCTGTTGTAGAATTTGAAAAAACTCATAAATGTAAAGTATCATCTAGTCAAGCATGTAGTGAAATTACTGTTAATGATGGAACAATTGTAATTGTTGGTAAGATTGATGGTATTACAGAAAAAGGAGAAGTAGTAGAGATTAAAAATCGTGTAAATAAGCACTTTAATACTATTCGTGGATATGAAAAACCACAAATTATGACTTATTTATGGATGAATAAAGCATCATCTGGATATTTAGTTGAAAATCTTAAAACAAAAGATGGATGTAATATTAATGTTATTCCTGTAGAATATGAAGACAAATATGTTGAAGAAAATGTTATTCCCAATTTGACACGATTTCATAAGTTTTTTATGGATTTTATGTCTAATGACGCATGGAAAATGGATTTAATAAAAGGTGAAGAAGGTAAAATTTATGATATATTTATGAAAAATTATTAAATAACAACTATAAACAATTTATAATAAAAAAAATTTATAATTATAATTATTAATATTAATACAATAATTAAAATAATATTTTTTAAATTATTTTCTTATGAATTTAATATTTTTTCAATATAATTTAAATAACAATATGAACTTTTATCAATAGAAATGTCATTTAATATTTTTTGTGTATTATCATTAAATAATTTATGTTGTTCACCGAAAGTAAATGTATGTCCTTGTCTATGATATATTTCTTTAATATCATTTACTTTTTGTAAGTAATGTAAATGCTTAGTTTTTATACTTTCTGACATTGTTTAATAATTTTTTGTGTTTAATCTATTTTAATTATTTATTTATTAAAAATCAATTTTTTTAATTATATCTTTTTCTTTTTTCTTATTAATATTAATCCTATCAAACATGCTAGTATTATAAATATTATTAATATTGATTGTTTATTAATGATATGTTTATTAAGATTATTATTTTGATTATTTAAATTAAAATATTCTGTATTCTTGTTTGATTTCCATTTGTTACTTTTACTTTTTTTATTTTTAAAGTGTTCATCATTTGCGTTATGATTATTTGTGTTATGATTATTTGCGTTATGATTATTTGCGTTATGATTATTTGCGTTATGATTATTTGCGTTATGATTA
>ERZ1039804.1654-NODE-1654-length-12291-cov-6.256865_pt1 | contig 12291 bp, 13 predicted proteins | sample MGYA00383089_ERZ1039804 | MGnify/ENA primary metagenome ERZ1039804 (study PRJEB29581, sample SAMEA5548359) | metagenome | biome: marine; feature: coastal; material: water | depth 1 m | study: Short-term variability in the microbial, nano- and picoplankton...
TAAGCATTGTTATTACTACTGTCAGTTGAAAAACGAAGAGGATGAGATGCAGGATGGGTAAATCTATATTTAAATCCTGGTTGCAATGTTACATCCGCCTGTGAGGTTCCGTCTATAACATATACACCCCCTGAATCTGTTACTGTTATATCATTTGTAAAATACTTTAATGATATTTCACCGGCAGCTTTCCTAGATTCTGCAGAACCATCTTGCAATATAAATTCTGTAGAGCCTGATATATCACTTGTCATATCAGTTAATTCAGAAAAATCTAAATCAAAACTAATTGTTTCTGCAGATGATTGATCTGTCGTAAAATTACCACCACCTGATATTCCCGTACCCGCTGTAAGTGTTATTGTAGCGTCGTTTGCAGCAGAATTTATTGTAGGTTTATTAATAAGATTGTTATAGTCTAGATAGTGTGAACCTTCATTACCGTCTAATGTGTCAGCGTCTAAACCATTTCCCGTTCCTTCATCAGCTGTTGTAAGTATTTGGTTTAATGAACCTGAAACACCAGCATACCATTTATCTTGTGATTCATCCCAAAGTAATTGTGCATTTGTTGAAGTGCCACGTTCAACTTCTATACCAGCGTTTTCACTAGGCGTTCCTGATTCATTATTATTAAGTACAAATATATTGTCATTAATTGTTACTGTTTCAGAATTTACTGTGGTTGTTGTACCTGAAACCGTAAGATTACCCGATACTGTTAAATCTCCAGCAGTTGTTACCGTAACATCTGAAGCATCACCTATTGTAAAGCTTTCTGTTATTTCTGGTAATCTTGCTGTAAGATTAGCAATATTAACATCTGTATCAGTATTTGAAATAAAAGATAAATTGCTTTGCATATAAGTTTGCAAAACATCTATATCCATTCTTTTTATATTGCCAGCATCACTTACTAATAATTCATCTGTAAAGTCTAAACCTGTTGTTAATGCAGTTTGGCCAGATATAACATTATTATTAAGCATTGAACCTTCCACCGCATTTGCCGCTATAGTAGTTGTAATAGCGGTTGTACCTGTACCTGTTACATCGCCTGATAATGTTATACTTTCATTACCCGTTATATATCCTTGTCCTGTAACAAAAGTGTGTATTTGATCAGCGGTAGCTAAATTAGTCCCGCCATCAGCTATCGCTTCTGTTGCCACGGTAGTTGATACTAATCCGGTAACGTGACCATTGCCATCTAAAGTTAAATCTTGTAAAAATGTTAAACCGGAATTATCCGCTGAAGTAGCTGCAGATATATTAGGATGAGCCGATGCAACGGTAAAGTTTGGATATGTACCTGTTACTGTTATGTTATCGCCTTCAGCTATAGCTACTGTTTGATCATATAAGTTTGTTGATCCCTCAGTAATATCATCAGATGTTATTGTAGCATTTTCAAATCTACCATCAACACCGTCGTATTTTAAAAATTGATTACTAGAAGGTCCAGAAACATCAACGTCTGATAAATCACTTAGTGATGCGGCTGCGGCTGAGCCCCCTAAACTTGTTGCTGCTAAACTTCTAAATATACCAGAGGTTAATATTTTAGCTTCTGCTGTGTTATTTAATGCGGTTGCATTGCCTTTTACTATTAACGCCCCTAAATATATAGCTTGCGCGGCTGTGTTTTCAGCTTCTGTAAAATCTTCTAATAAATAATTTTTTTGCGCTTCGTCAATACTAGAATAATCATTCTTTCCATAATAAGCTACTATAATTTCCGGCGTAGTTGGAAAATAAAATAATCTTTGTACTGTAAAATGTCCACCAGAAACCGTAGCAAGTGTACCGGAGCCATCATCATATAGACCTGGACTTATATTTGTAAACCCAACACCATTATTAGAATCTAATATATGGCCATTAGAACCGTCACTGTAATATCTATGTATTAAAGCTGAGCTTCTAGCCGCATCAGAAACTATAGAAGGATTATTCGGATCTGCGCTATAATTACGCCCAGTTGACCACGCAACCCCGGCAGCTCTATCTAGTTTTAAATTTGTGCCATTAGCTGTTATTTTATGACCTGATTTTTTTAATGGGCCGAATATTCTTGTAAACTCTTGTATTTGATTAATAGATCCATATGCTGTAATTGGAAATGTTTTTACAAAATCAATTGTACCGCTTGTGTGAATAACAGAACCAATTATAATATTATTAGATTTTTGCGCATCAGTAAAATTTGATGTTTGTTGATTTACAACGCCATTAGAATCTATATATATCCAAGTATTTTTTTGTGTTGAAGAACCTGAATCTAAACCTGTACAGGTTATTGTTTGCTGAGTCCAGCTTACATTTATTATTTCAGGATAAGGTTTTGTTGCGGCACTTTCTTTATTTAAATCATTTACAATACCTGTACCGGCTGTTATTGCAAACTGTGTATTACTTGCTTTTGACAATATACCACCACTTGTAATACCTGTAGATATACCTTCAGTTATAGTGTCAATAGAAAGATCATGATCATGATACCTAAAATGAAGTATATCATGACTTTCTTCTGTTGTATAATATATTGCATTATCCTGGGTTGGTGTAGAAGATTGTGCCGTTGTAAAACTCAGTACATCGTCTACAATAACATTATCTGCGGTAGCATTACCCGTTACAGTAAGATTATTACCTATAATAACATCATCAGGAAGACCAACAGTCCAAGTTCTGTCTGTTGATAAATTTTGAGCACCCCCTGTTACTTCAACTTCATTATTAGTACCATTTATAGTAAGTATAGTATTTTGGTCTAATATTACAGGTTTATTTTGTATAAAAGAATCTGCGTTTGTATCTGTTTCATCCCAATTAGCCTGTACGTTTTCTTCTGCATTAGCATCAATTCCTGTAAGTTTTGTACGCTCTGCTGAAGTAATAATAGCACCAGAGCCTGCGCTTGTAATATCTGATAGTTCCGTTGCATTATGCGTAGAAAGGTCTGTAACATCAGTAGGTTTATTTTGTATAAAATCATCTGCTGCTGAATCTGTTTCATTCCAATCAGATTGCACATTAACTTCAGCATTAGCTTCTATGTTATTTAATTTATCTAATAACACATCTGTAAAATCATTTGCTGAAAGTTCTTTTCCCGCAACAATATCAACTTTACCATCTAATGCAGTTTGTAATCCTGCAACATTTGATATACTTAAATTATCTAAAGTATCTTTATTTGCTTCAATGAAATCAACAACTTCTTGTAGCTCATCTAAATCAACATTATCAGAAGCAAGAAGATTATTTATGCTATCAATATATCCTTTTAATACTCTACCTTGATTAGCGGATAATGGATATGTTGCTTCTGTAGATTCTAAATTATTTTGCACTTGCGTATATAACACTCTATCATATATAGTAGCTACTGCTGCTCTTTCCGCATCGGTTATAACAGCCCCAGATCCCGCAGAAGTCATATCATTTAAAGATGTAACTGAAAAAGAATTAAGGTTCTTTAAATTATTACCTAGTGTGGAAACATAATATTCATCACCTTTTATAAGTTGGCCAGAGGCATCTTGATTCGTAAGGGTAAGTATTTTGTAAGTTCCAAAGGCGTCATCTTGAACATTATCCACACGATAAATACCAAAGTTATTTACATCGCTTTTATTTGTAATACGTACGTCATAACCAGCTAATACATCAATATAGTTACTTACATCAGCATTTTTAAGATTCTTATCTGAAAGATATATTGTTTGTATATTATCAAAGTCAGTATCAGTATATGTACCAGTACCTGTTGTAATTATACCGTATTGATCGGAATCAACATTGTGGTCTTGTACTTTAAAAACAATACCATCAAAATGTTTAATAAAGTTTTCGCTATTAGCTAACTCTAAAAAACTCTCGATGGTAAAATTCTTTGTTACATTATCCTCTGAGTTTGTACCTAAAAGTTTGTCATTTAGATTCAAACTAGGATCTTGATCGTACGTAAATATTCTTGCCATTTTTTTATTTATGTTTGTTATTACCAAATACTTTCTCAACTCCGCGAGAACCGAAATATCCTCCGATCACAATAGTGAGAAGACCGGTAATACTATCTAAAGGGTAACCCATATACCAACCAGCTACATAGCTTACGGTTAAAAATACTAAAGTTAAAGGTCTTACATTTGAAGCAAGCCAAGAACCTGATCTTGCATCTGCTACCCAACGTTTTGTTACACCATCTATTTCAGATCGTTCTAATTTAAGTTTTTCTAAAGCTATTTTTTTATCATTGTCTGACATTTCAGACCCTCCTATAATAGCTTCAATAACAGATCCAACAGGTGTATCACCTGCAATAGCACCTACAACGTTTGGAATTTTATTAAGCAAAAATTTTCCGACAGCAGTGTCTTTAAATTTTTTCTTTTCAGCCATTACTTCTTAGGTTTACGACCAGTTCTAGTTTTACCAGTTACTGCGCTTGGAATATCTCCAATTTGATTACCTACTTCTTTAATTGCAGCGCCAACATCGCTCATTTCTTGAACAACACGCTGTGCTCTTTCTTTAATCTCTGCAGCTGCTTCTTCAGCTGAGTCAGCAATCATATCACGATCGCTATCTTTAATTTTACCTGTATATAGATAAATTAAATAAAAATTTAATAAAATTGATAAAATAGCCATTATAGCTAGCACTATTGTAATTGTATTCATAATATAAAATTTAAGTTAACAGTTCCATCTTCTTCTAGCAGCTTTACCTCTTTCACCAGTCCAACCTTTTGATCTAGCACAAAACGATTTTCTTCTTTTAGCAGCTTTACTACCTGACTTCAATTTACTAGGCGGAGTGGTAACTGCAGTTTTTAATTTACTACCAGGATTATCTTTTCTATACTTAGCCGTACCTTTTGCTGTCATCCCGCCACCGGCTGCTGCACCCGTACCTGTTGGATTAGCTTTGTTGTAATAGCCTAAAGACTTCTTTTTAGAAGGGGCTGGTGGCTTTGCTTTTTTTAATAAAGGTGATTTTTGTACTCTACTAGTTATAGGCTCCATGGTATATATTTTGTTTTTCCGTTTTCTTTAATTGCACGTAATTTTTTCATTCTATTCTTACCTAAAGAATAACTTACATGCACCCATGATGGTGATTCATCATCTCCAAACTCCCATATGAGTTGATCAAATTCTAAGTGATCATTAATGTAATGAAAAAAGTCCGCATTAGTTGCTTTGCTATACACATCATCTATATCAATAGCTTCTCCTAAACAGTGTTGCGAAGTTTTAGATCCTCCTATTGCAGCATTTAATTCAGGTGAACGATAAAATGAAGATATATATATTGGCTCATTAAATTTATTTCTTAATGGCTCAAAAATATGCTGAGCAGTTATCTGCATTGTAACTAAAGTTTCATTATCAGGCATATTATCTAAACCTAATCTTTTTGCAGTATTTGAACGAACAGCTTCTTTTAAGCTTATGTATTCACTAATATTCATTATTCAATTAAATTATATTATAAGAAGTTTTAGTTACTTCTTTGAATTTTTTTACCGCCTCTCATTTTACATCCACACCCTTGTGCAATTGGTTGCATACAGGTTGGGCATACAGGTGATGGGGCTTTTTTCTGAGCGTGTACTTTTTTTGTAATAGGTAAGTCCATAATTATTTTTTGTTTTGTTTTTTATATGCTTCTGCTTCCCAAGGTAAATTTTTAGCACCCTCTTTCATACTTTTACGCGGGTACTTTTTACCTTGCCAATACACAAAATTTTCATCATAAGAAAGATCACCTCTTTTAATTTGGTCTCTATGTACTTTCTCATGTTTAATTGCTACTTTCTGTTGTATAGGCGATAAACGCTTATTAATAACAATAGTCCCATCATTCAAGGTTTCACCGTGAACATCAGGACCTAAGTCTTTTTTAACTATTGGGCTGTCTCCAGATAATAATCCTTCAACGTTATTTTTCATTTGATAACCCATTATCTATTTGTGTCTTTGTTCATTTTATCTATAGCAGCAGTATATACTTTGTCTGTATATGTTTTACCCTTTTCAAATACACTTCGTCTTGAATAAGGTAAATCTTCAGCACCTAATAGTACTCTATAGATTCTAGCAATTAAATATTTGCATTTTGTTGAAACCTTATATACGTTGTATTTTACAGTTGTATGGTTTCGTTTAACATACACTTCTATCCATTTATTTCTTCTAAGCTTTTCCCAACGGTGCTTATCCCATGAATATATATATGTACCTTTTAAGTAATCATTACGTGTAAATGTGCCTAAGCAATCAAAATGAATTAATAATTCTAATTCAGCATCAGTTAGGTTATAAGTTTTACAAGCCCATTTTCTAACAAGCCTGTAATACTTAAATAGTCCTATTTCACGTATATCATCAGGTTCCAACCTCATAATACAACAACCACATCTTGTTCTTTTATAACTTGTAGGTATTCACCTTCAAATTCTATACCATATCCAGCATGCCTGTCGTAATATATGCTATCGCCTGAAGTAATTCCTTCAACATAATTACCAACAGAACGTACTTCAGCTTTTCTATATCGTATGTCATCTTGATGCTTTTCTGTAAGAATTAAACCCGTTTTATTTGGTTTAATTTTTTCCTTAATTGATTTAATTATAATAAATTTATTTACAGCCTTCATTTTTCCCGTACATTAGAAATTATACAGTCTGCTGACATAATTGTAGTAGACACAGATACTGCATTTCTCAATGCTGTTTTTGTGACTAGTACAGGATCAATAATACCTTCTTTTAACAAATTTACATTATCTCCAGTAACTACGTTAATTCCCCATCCTTTTTTCATGAACGGTCCGTAAGTAATTCCTGCATTATCAAGAATTTTTTTATAAGGTGCTTTAATAGCATCAAAAAGTATTTTATAGCCAAGTTTACCGTCTGTTGCTATATTATCAGCTGCGTTATGAAGTGCAACACCGGCTCCAGCTACAATACCCTCTTTTAGCGCAGCTTTAACTGCGTAGATAGCATCTTCAACTCTATCTTTTTTTTCTTTAAGCTCAATTTTAGAATCAGCACCAACATAAATAACGCCAACAGATCCTGAAAGCATTGCTTTACGCTCTTCAAGCTTTTTTAACAAATAAGGGTTTTTTTCTTCTTTTATTTGTTTTTGAATTGTTTTAACTCTATCCTTTACTTCATCAGTAAGTTCTCCAACTGTTATAATAGTGTTATTATCATCTGTAACAGCTTTTTGAGCTTCACCTAATACTGATTCATCTATTAAATCTAAATCATCCCCTAAGTCTTCTGAAATGACTTTTGCGCCAGTCAATAAAGCTAGATCATCCAGCATATCTCTTCTTAAATTAGAAAAGCCAGGTGGATCAATAAAGTTTACTTTAATGTTACCTTTTACTTTATTCATTATAAGTGCTGATTGCACTTGTTGTGAAACATTACCTATAATTAATATACTGTGCTTATTTTTAATAGCATATTCTAATACAGCTTGTATTTTACGTACATTAGGTATTTCAGATTCAACTAATAAAACTAAAGGTTTTTGAAGCTCTACTTTATTTTTTTCTTTATCTGTAATTAAATGCTGTGATTTTAAACCAGAATCAAATTGAACACCATCTATAATATCTATAAACGTTTCATTAGTATCAGACTCTTCCATAAGGACCACGCCGTTTTTACCAATTTTATTATACGCATTAGCTATTAGTTTTCCTAAAAAATTATCATTATTTGTAGATATATTAGCTACATGAGATAACATGTCACCCTTAACTGGTGTAGCTGTGCTTTCTAAGTATTTAATTACTTTTTCACTAGCTTCTAGTATATCAGATTTAATTTGTCTTAAATCATTTTTATCTGATTCAATATACTTTTGTAAAATGGAGTGGGCGAGGACGGTAGAAGTTGTCGTACCGTCACCCGCTTCCTTCACTGTCTTTTGTGCTGCCTCTTTAATGAGGGTTGCGCCTATATTTTCTACTGGGTCTATAAGCACCACACTATTAGCTACAGTCACTCCGTCTTTCGTCACAATTGGTTTTCCAAGTGCATCTTCATATATAACACATTTACCAGATGCGCCGAGGGTTGATGAAACAGCATTCGCTAATTTATCAACACCAGACATAATTTTGCTTTGAGCTTCATTGCCAAAGTTTAAATCTTTAACAATTTCGCTCGGATTATTAAATTCCATTAAATTAAATTTAGTTTTTATTCAAATGTTTTAACGACTACTGGACCTTCTGTTAACTTTACTTTTTTAACATAATGTTCTACTGAAGAGTCAATTGCTTTTTCAGCGCCATCAACGGTTTCACGTCTAGTTACAGGGTTCCATTTATCGTTTAAGTCTTTCCATTCGGTTTGATAATATCCGTTTGGTAATTGTGTAATACGCCAATTTTTCTTTTTAGCGTACCGTTTCCATACTTTTTTGGTTTCATCGGATACTTGGTTTTCTCCGTTATTCCACGTATTGGTTTTGTAATAAAAATAAGTCATAGGTTTTTGGTTTTAAGGTTACTATTTATTTTTGGTTAACTATATATATATCACGCTTCTATGCGTGCTTTTAGGTCATCTATTTGGTTTTGTTGTTCTTTTACTGTTTCTATTAATAAACCTATAATACCGTTGTAGTCAACGGCTAAGTGAGATGAAGATTCATTTAACTCTTGTACTTGCGAAACTAAACCTGGTAGTACCTTCTGTACATCTTGTGCAATAACACCACCAGACTCTTTACCGTTTCTTTTCCAGTTAAAGGTAACACCATTTAGTTGTTTTACCTTATCAATTGGATTATCAATATTAACAATACTATCTTTTAAGTTTTTATCAGATGCAATGGTTGTTGAAAAAGCAATAACATCACCGTCTACATTGAGATCACCCGCTGCTGATAATTGCATTTCGTTATTACCATTTACATACCAATCTATTTTAGTATTACCAGACGTGTCCCATTCGGTTCTAGTGTCTTCTGAATTAGGTAAAGCTGAAAGAGTAACGTCACTGTTTAATTTAGCAAGTGTAACATTTGCATCTGCAATTTTTGCAGTTGTTACAGCTAGTGCATTTATTTTTGCGGTTTCTACAGCATTACTGGCTAGCTTTGCGGCTAATACAGCACCACTATTTATTTGATTTGTTCCCACAGCATTATCTGCTATTGTAGCAGTTGTTATAGCGTCATCTGCAATTAAAGCAGTAGTTATTGCATCATCAGCTATTTTAGTTGTAGTCACAATATCATCTGGTAATATATTAGCGTCAACAGTTCTGTATTCAAGATCTGTACCAGCAGCGTTAACAACTAAAACTTGATGTGCCGTTCCTAATGCGCCCGGCGTATCTGTAAGTGCCGTAAAAGTTGAAGCACCTACTTGCGATGTATCAACCCACTTTAATCCTTTATATCCGCTAGATCCATCATTATTAACATCTACGGCTAATACTTTACCTACGGTGCCTGTGTTTACTGTTGTAAAGTTATTTACATTACTTACCTGAAAGCTTGAAAATTCTAATCCGTTTATTCCGGCATTGACTTTTAATATATCGCCTGCGTTTGCAGTATATGATGATGGAGTATCTGATAATGTTAAAAAGCTTGCAGCTCCTGCATTTGCAGCTTGCCATGTTAAATTAAGACCAGAATCTAATGCTAATACTTGGCCACTTACTCCTACTGCTGCTGATAGTTTACCTGCTGTTACAGCATCGTCATCTATATCTGATGTACCTACAGTATTTAATGTTGCTAGAGAACCGGCATCAGAAATATGCGACATATTATGTATATGATCTGCTTTAGCTATTTTTTGCGAATTTCTATCTTCAGTATTCTCCTGTACATCATAAAATGCTGCTTCGCCATAAGTAAAGGTAACATCAGTGCCTCCACCGGCCATGCTGAACGTAAGTGTTTCATCATTTCTAGTAACTGCGTCTAAATAATAGTTACTTGCCGAATTAAGAACCCAGCTAAAACCATCCGATCCATCTGATGTAAGCACGTATCCAGATACGGGATTATTAGAAACGGCTAATTTACTTTCACCTATTTCACCATCTTTTATTTTTAGCTTAGTTATTGCATTGGTTTCAATTTGATTTGCACCAACTTTGTCTAAACTGGCTAAATCACCTAAAGTTGAGGTATCAATATCATCAATTGTAATTTGATCTGATACTTGATTTACAATCGTAGTAACACTTTCAAAAGCCGCTGATCCTAGTGTAACAGTTGGATCTGACACATCACCCTGCATTCTAAATACAAGTTGACTGCCGTTGATCTCAATGTTGGTTAGGTAGTTATTAGTATCAACTAAATTAGCGGCATCTACCCAAGAAAAGCTTCCGTCACCGTCAGATGATAACAGTTGCCCTTGTATACCATCATTGGCTACATTTAAATAGTACGCAGTAATATCGTTTTGAGATACTACTTGTGCGGTATTAAATGATATATCACTTGCAGCATAATCTGTATGCGCATGAAATGCCGCAGTACCTAATGTTAATGTTTGGTTATCTATGCCGTTTACAGTAAAAGTTACAACTCCTGTATCTTGATCTGCTGTTATGGCACTTAAATAATAATTTGTATCAACAACGCCGTCTGAGGATAAAGATATAAAATCAATTAAAGAACCAACTGAGTAATTCTTAGTTATACTAGAATCTTGTGAATCAGTCCCAATTAATATATCTTCTCTAGAAACGACGAGGTCTCTACCATATGTTGATATTCTAGCCATTATTTTGTGTTGTTTATTTTAGTGCCCTTACCAAAACCAGAGCGGTTTCGTTTTGCAGATACAAAAGAGCTTGTGGTATGATCGTAATCCATACCGTTTATATTTTTACCGTTCTTCTTCGCAGCTCTACGCTTACGTTGGTTTTCTGCTTTCATAGCGCGACGCCGAGGGCTCATTGCAACGGCCTTATCTCGGGCCTTCTTACGACGCCGTGCCTCAGGGGAAAGCTTTTGCATTACTTATTTTTCTTAAGCGCTTTAACACCTTTCATTTTAGCAGGTGACTTACCTTTATTCTTTTTAATAGTAGTTGCGGTAAGTTTAGCAGTTTTAGGTCCTTTTGTTTTTATAGTTGAAGCTGTTTTTTCTTTTACTACTCTTCCTGAAGTACCCATACTTCTTCCGCTAGCAGTATAATCAGTTTTAACGCCTCTTGTTCCTGCGGAACCAGCTACTTTAGCCGCACCTGAAGTACCTTTACCTTTATTTACACCTCTTGCATTAATGTCTCCACCGCTTTCTTTAATTCTTCCTTTTCCTCGCCTGTAGTCTAAGGTTTCTTTATTTTTTTTAATCTCAGCTGCTGTCATTGGCTTTTTAGTTTTCTTCATTGGTGATTTACCATATGATTTAGCCGGTGACTTACCCTTTGATTTTCTTTGAGCTTCTAGTTCTTTTAGTCTAGTCAATTTTTTAAAGTCACCATCTTGCATTTGTGTTCTTGACTTTAGTCTATCATATTCAGCTTTGTCAGTCTTTTTTAATCTAGCTAAAGAAGTGGCATCGCCTCCGGCGGCTGCAAACTGTGTTTTTCTATCTTTTCCTCTTGATGGAGTTCTAGGTCTTTTTTTTCTAGCTGTTGTATATTCTTTTTCTAAACTTTCTTTACTTCTAGCTGTCCCTCCAGTTTCTCCTTTAATATCACTTTTAAATCCTTTTGGAATTGGGTTTCCAAATTCATCTAGTTTTGGATCTGTAGTTTTCTTCATCGGTGATTTACCGTATGATTTGGCGGGGGTTTCAGGTGCAGCTTTAATTGCATCTTGCAATTGTTGAGGTAAGTTACCTTGTTTCCCTACTAACGCCTTCATTAAAGGTGTCTTTGGATTCATTTTAAATGGTGATCCCATAATTGTTTTTTTAAGATTAATCTAATTATTTAACATGCATGTGTTATAGATTGTTATATCACGTTTTATCGATTGTATTTAAGTTCTTTCATTTTATTATATATATATTCACAAACCTAGAGTGCGACGTTAGCCTACTACATTTATATATTAACACCCTATTGTCACAGTATTGAGGTATATAAAAAGCAGCCCCCTTTGGTTACTAAAAAACTAGTTAGATAATTAGAGGTTTTGTATTACACGTAACTATCTGGCAGTCAGCCACTTAACTAAAACACTTTTATTTACCCCACCCCCCTAATGTGCTCAGTATCAAGCCCTTATGTTTTGGCTTTTTGTGTATAGCATTTTACAAAGTAAACACG
>ERZ1039804.1657-NODE-1657-length-12270-cov-72.135980_pt1 | contig 12270 bp, 7 predicted proteins | sample MGYA00383089_ERZ1039804 | MGnify/ENA primary metagenome ERZ1039804 (study PRJEB29581, sample SAMEA5548359) | metagenome | biome: marine; feature: coastal; material: water | depth 1 m | study: Short-term variability in the microbial, nano- and picoplankton...
CAGAGCTCAGTAAACCAGCAACCTCAGCATTTATAAACGGAGTTACTTTCTTTTCAATTTTATCTAAATCGTATTTAAGTATGTTTCTACCTTTTCCATCTCCAATGTCTATGATCTCGTAATCAAAAGAACCATCAGGATTTATAATCACATATTCTTCAGTTATTTTAGCTTGAGCTGCAAGCTCTCCGTTTTCACCAACCATATCGGGTGAAAATATACCAACCTCAGTCAACAACTTTAACATGTTTTTATCTATATCTGGAGTAGGTGCTACAAGTGAAGTGTTTGATTCATTTAAAGCATTTAAAGCTGTGTTATTTATAACTAACGGCTCTTTAAAAGCAGGGCCGGTAAAAACAATTTGCTGAGAACCACCTGGTAGTAAATCTAAATAAACATTATAACCGTCTGACCTAGAAAAACCAGGCTTAGCTGTCATGATACTGTTAGCAGCTGTGTATTTAAAGTCGTTGTTTGGATCAAAGTTTGAATCATCTGTTACGCTTAATTCTGCTAATAGTGAAGATATAAAATCTAAGGACAACTGTGGGGCTTCTTGCAAGTGTTTAATTTCTGATAATTCATAAGCACAAGTTTCATCTTGACAATTGTTTGAATCTATAGCTAATTTTAATTTAGCATAAACTCTCCCTGTATCTCTATAAGCATTGTCTAGTATTTGAAAGTTGTAATCGCTAACACCTGATGTAAAGTCTTTATTATAAGCAATAGCATCACTTTCGTTAAACTGCTGTAAAAAAAGGTTTTGATTTAAGTTGTTTTCCATTTTTTATTTTTTAATTTCCACCACCTATTAAACTACCACCAATAGATGCTAGCGATCCAAACATTCCAGTTATAGCACCTGTTTGATCTGCCTTAGCCTGTGCTGTGGCTTGTGCAGCGCCAGTTAATTGCGAAAGAGTTCTACTTATTTGATTTTCTTCTCTAGCTTCTTTAGCATTGAACTTGAATTGTTTTCCGGCTGCTTGAGCTGCTTGAACTCTAGCTTCATCAGACATTTTAATTCCTTGAATTCGTACTTTTTCAGCCATTTTAGCCTCTTGCATTTGACGCTCACCTTCTGCTCTTTTTTCTTCGTTAGATTTTTCTTGCTGCTCTATATTAGCCGCAACACCTTTTTTGCTTCTTAAAGCGGCGTTAGCTAAAGCGGTTGCACCACCGGCGCCAGCGCCTGTAGCTCTCATTGTATCTAGTGAAGCTGCTAAAGCTAAATCACTTTCTTCCATTTGAATTTCAGCAGCTTGAGTAGCTACTCCTAAATTAGCAAAAGGATTAGAAATTTCACTAGACATATCTTTAGCAATTCCAGCAACGCTTTTAACGTCTGAATAAGGGTTAATAATTTGTGATCTATGTGTTTCTAAATGATGCAATCTTTTTGCTAACCTTGCTTTTTCTGCAGCTGCTTCTCTAGCAGCTCGCTTGGCTGAGCTAGATCCAAATAATCCACCGATTATACTAGCGCCTGCTCCTATTATTGCTCCTGCTCCTATTCCTGGCATATTTGTATATTTTTATATTTATTATTCATTTTAAAATCCGTTTGAAAAAGTGTAGTTAGAAGACACCGCAAATACTTCTTTGTAGCCTCCAACGTCAGTAGCTGTATCTGTCGAAATAGTTACATTTGTATAAAAACCTTTTAAACCAGAAGATTTACCAACCAATGTTCCATCTACTTGTTCACTGAAAATAACTTCGCCATTAAAAGCGGTTGGTGAACCAACTATATTAGCTACGTATTTATTTTCTTTTCTGTTAAAACCTGCTCTATTTATAGGAGGTATTAATGGTGATGGATATTCATTTCCAAAATTGTCATAACCTCCTTGTTCGTAACTATATATTTTATTAGACGTATCATAAGCATATCCAAAATTTTCATTGTAATTAGGTATAAAACCTGTTCCATCAGAAGTTATAGAAGTAACTTCCCAACCGCTAGTTCCTTCATAACTAATAGTACTAAATACTTTTTCACTACTAACCTGAGGATTAAAAATAAAAGAAATAGAGGATTTTAAACCTTTAACTTCATAAAACGAGTTATAATCAGTGTTAGGATTATGGTGAGCGTATATTTTACCACCATTCGTTGTATAGTAATTATTAGATAAACTAAATATTTGACTAGGCTTATAAGTGTAAAAACTAACCCACCCTTTGACATTTTCATCAAAAGTTAAAGTTCTATAAGGCAGCTTAGGATCTGAAGGTTGAATAGATAAAACATATTCTTTAGAGTATATATCCCATCCACCAATCATTTTTCCTCTACCAAAAGCTGAAGAGTCAACAGAAGATATATTATCTCTAAAAAATGCCCTCATACCTGTATTTGATATTTCAACTAAGCTTCCATTACCGCCTAATCTCATTACAACATTGTGTGTTGGGTCTACGAAATATTTATGAAAACCGTAAACTGCAAAGCTTTCTGGGTGAGTACCTATACCATATTCACCGCCATAAGGCTGTATTGTTCCAATGACTAAATTAGAAGATGTTACGGTTCCACCTCCTTCTGCAGAATATATAGCATCTTTATCTATTAAAGCTCTTGATACTTTTAATTCTTGGAAAACAATAAGATTTGTATCTTCGGCATATAATAGCTGTATTGAGCCATTAGCTGGATCAACACTTTTAGTTATTTCTTCTCCTACGCTGAAAACATTGGTTTGATTTATAGAGGTTCTAGAGTTAAATATACCAGAGTATATCAATCCATTTGGCTTTATAGAAGACTTAGGAGCGTCTTCAACTATATACGCTCTAACACCATAATCAGTAGATGTGTTGTTGTAACCTGCTCTTATTCTGCTTTCTTCAATAAACCAAACCTTAGGTTCAGAAACAACCTGTTGCTGATAACCTCCAATAGATTGAGGTATACCCATGGATCCGTTCCATAATACTCCACCAATATTAGTAGCTGTGGGTTCTTTTACTTGTTTTTTAAGCAAAAAACTATTAAAGTATTTAACTTCTATTATTGCTGCCATTTATTTATATTATCACTTAATTTGTTATTTAATTACTAATCACAAGAATTGAGTATTGTAGCTGTAGCTTGAGTTATGGGTTGCCCACTTGTTGGTAAAGGTGGAAAACTAAAACTTAAGTCTCGTATTGTTATTACGTAAGAATAATCTCCATCAAATAGATTTACACAATCTGAAAGATTGACGCCCGCAACTCCTTGTGTCGCAGCGTTTAAAATCCACGTATTATTTGGATTATTATTATCAGATATCTCTAAAACATAACTTATCTCCAATGTATTTTCGGCTTCTGGGTCAATATAAGGCCCACTGGTGTTGCCTCTAAGCCTAAATGGAGTTCCTACAAATGCTGGTGCATTGTCAATAGTAAAACCACCATTGCTTACAGCCGTATAAGGTGCTCCACAAAGATTGTCATCATCATTACTGTTGTTCATGCAAGCACTGTTTTTTCCGCCAGTGAATTCTATATCAAGTGCGTATGTATATTCTACTTTAAAAACACATTCTACAAAAAGTCCACCACCATCTGTTAAAGTAACAGTAATATCATATACACCTTCTGGAGTTTCAATTTCAGTTGGAAAAACCTTACCCCAATTACTTTCATCTGGAAACTCTTCGTTTATAGTATTACCTATAATAAAAGCTCCAGGAGCTTCTGGGCATTCTAAACTCCAAACTAAATCTAATTGATTTAAGTCTGGTGTATCACTACCATTTACACCTTGAAACTCGACTATTGGATCGCCAGGTCCTGTCTTATCATCTATACGAATAACATCAACACTAGGGCAGTTAAGAATTGCAGGATCAACATTACCTAAAGGCACAGGTAAATATGCTATAAAAGGTGGCGCGTCTGGCGGGTTAGGATCTTGATTCGGATGGTTAAAATGTATTTCAAAAGTCAAATCGTTTACGCCAGTGGTAACAGCTAATTCGCTATAAGGATCAGCTACTTTCATTTTAAAAGTTCCGTTGCCATTAGATTCTAATATAAAGCTGTCTTTGTAAGGATTTCCTAACAAGTTATTTGTATTAGATGGGCTACCTTGTTCATAAACACTAACTAGTTCAGCTGTCGAGTCTTGTGGTGGTGATATTAGTTGCTCGTTTATTAAAACAGCTTTAAAGCTTTGAACAAAAACACCACCATTTGCATCACTTTGTCTAGTTTCTTCTGTTAATTCAGTTTGCCAGTTCACTACTTTATCATAAATATTTCCACTAGGACCATCAGATATAGCTTGGTTTAACTCACTAATCAAGCCGCTTGTGGATGTTTCCCAATATATATCTAGCAAAGATTTTTGAGCTTCTACTTCATACACGTTTAAAGCACCTCCAGCCGTAGGATATCCGCTTGCTGGAACCTGAACGCCTGCTTGTTTAGTTGTGCTAATTCTAGCAATTAAAGGATCTGAATCTTGATTGTAGAAAAAATCAGGTTTTCCTGGCCTAAAAAACATTACGTACTTCCCACCAATAGAGCCGCCAGAAGGTACTTGAGGTGGGTGTGATGTTGTTAATATAAAACTTGAAGTTGGTGTAGCAAAGTCTGGGGTTATATTATATTTACTAATGTCTTGTGTAGACTGTATGCTAGTAACAACTGTATCACCCTGTGGATATATAGAGCTTTCAACTATATCTCCAACCTTAACTGTCAAGTAAGTCTTAGCTAATCTTTGAAGACCAAGAGAAGAATATTGATACGAACCTGTTGAACTTCCAGCCGTTCGCATAGAAATTAAATCTAGCTGATTTTCTGGTGCAATTGCGTTTGGGTAGTTAGGTGTTGTGTATGAAAAACCTTTAAGTCTTGAAGAGCGACTTGATTCTGGTATTTCAAACAAGTCATCTATAGTTCCAATAGCTGAAGCTATATCTCCTACTCTTTTTGGAAAAAACTGAATATTATCAAAAAACGCAGAACCATATGTAAAGGTGATTATTGTTCCCCCAGAAATTTCAACATTACCACTAAGTTGAATTTCATTACTAAGAGTATCTACAGCTCTAACCGTTAAGCCAGGTGGAATGTTAATACCTTCAACGCCCATACCAACTTCTACATTTGTTGTACCCCCCGCGCCTAAAAAAACAATACTTGATCCTCCTTGTGGTGAGGCAGCTGGGGTTGTTCTAGTAAACGCTATATCCACTTCTTTATCACAAGCTACTCTAGGCCAAAGCTTAACGCTACTTCTAAATTGTTTTTGAGTAGGTCCAAGCTGTTCTAAATCTCTAGGTATTTTATTTATATTATCACCAAATAGAGATATATGAGATGTTTCAAAAGCTTCTTTTTTTGGATCTAAAGGATAACCTTCCATAGCTGGAGCTACATATGCGTTATAATAATCTTGCTCTGTCTGCTTTACAACCACTTTAAAAGAATACCATCCTAGTGGATTATACTCATCAGAATCTTTATTTCCATTATAAAGACCTGGACTATCTAAATAAGTAGATGGTATTAAACTATTGAATATTATTTTTAAAGATTCTCCATCAAATGCTGATGGATTATTTTGTTGATCTGACTCGTTTCTAAAAGGATTGTATATAGTGGAGGCTATATAAGAAGGTATTGAATTAAACTCAGACTCTGAAAGTATAACAGTAGACTGTCTTCCAAACTTATCCGCTAAAACTATACCTACTTCATAGTTTCTATTTTGTTTTAAAGAAGCGTTTGGATATTCTATCTTACTAGTTCCAAATGAATTTAAAATACCTGGTCCAAAACCAAACTTTTCATTAGCAGCAAGGTTGTAGTTCAGGAAACTAGGTGGCGTATGCTTGTCTTGATAATTAGCATATACAACTCTATTGCTTATTATTTCTTGAGATTGCGCTCTTACTGGTACTTTATCGTATACCCTAGTGTTTTCAGACTCTGGAATTGTTTTAAAAGGAGACTTAGAACCGTATTCGTAAGTAAAATATATATTATCTCCAGAAAAATTAGTAGAATTTACAGGTATAGTATCTACTACTTTTATAGCTATTTCGTTAGATTCTTTATATAGTATATCTATTTCTTGTATCTTAAGATTACTTTGCATCTCACCTGCTTTGTAAGGTAGCGGCACGTTTAAAGTTATTTTATTAACTTTGTTTTCCATAAAAGAAACCTCTGTACTTTGATATGCTCTTTTCTCATCACTTATTTCAACTTCATCTTGAACATCAAAACTATCTGGATCTTCTGCCACAAAATCTTCTGCTAAAAAATAACCATCTTGTTGAGGTATAAAACAAGGCTGCGTAAACGGTGCAATTAAAGAATACTCACCGTCATCAAACTTAAATCTATATGAAAATCTAACAAACTTGTCTCCTAGATAATCAACATTAGCAGTTGCTGCAAAATTTGAATCATAATAAGGGTTTGGTATAGCAAATAAAACCTCATCGTCTGCAGTTAAAGAAGGACTTGGTGCTTGGTCTACTTCTATTTTTAAAGTTGGAATCCTAATAGGATCAGGAAGACTAGTATCAAATGTAGAATCTTTTTCTACAGAAATAACTTTAGACCCAGTGTCTACAATACCAATACCAGTTACTTTGAAAACGCTAAAACCTACGCCTCCTGATACTGTTTCAGCTAAGTTTACGTAACCTGTATAGTTTGTCAAGTAAAACTCAGTAATTGGAGGTGGTGTGTTAGGGTCCATAACAAAACCGCCACCCGTTGGTGGTAAGTGTTCTGATATAGCATCTTTCATTGTTGTTTCTGGTGAAGAAAAAACAAGGGTTTCAGATAAAGCTATAGTTGCGTTTTGACTTAAAGTCACGGTTGAAGTAAGAGCATCTATATTTATAACAAAAGTATTATAAAGAACTCCATCACCACTGCTTGTTAAAACGTCTCCAATTTTTAAATCAGCAACACTAGCACATACAACTGTGTTTATATCAGTTGAAGCAGCATTAGGCGTTGTCGTTAAAACCACAGCTTCCGGGACTATACTTCCTTGATACAATTCTATTGATTGATAAGGGTAGTATTTAGCAACAGATATTTGATCTTCAGTTGTATAATAACCAGTTTGGTTGTTTATATTTACTTTTCTAGGCTGATTTCTATTGTCTGTGAAAAACAATAAATTCTCAAGGAGATTTGCTACTATAGGATTTAAAGTTGAAAAGTTCAACCAATTACCTTCAGCTATTATCTTAGCGCTAGTCGTAGCTTGGTTTACGTTCCATGAAACGATAGCACTATACTTAGTTGACTTATATGATTGTTTTTCGTTGTTTGTTAAAAAAGCAAAAACAGTATCAGAAGCTTCATCATCTAACAAACCTATAACCTGTAAATCATCAATACCAGTTACGTTAATATTAAAATCTATAACTTGTAAATTACCTCTAACAGTTTGAGCAGTACCTACGTCTTCACCATCAGAATTATTTATAGTTATGTTGACAGCGTTTCTGTATTCACCGTTAGGTAACAATCTATCGTCGAGATCCTTGTTCATCTTCGACCTTAAGAAACTATTTTTTACTTTAGCCATTTAATTTTAGTGTTTAATCCATTTAGACTTACCTCTCATTACTTGAGCGATTTCACCAGTCTTTATGTTAGATAATCTTATTTTTGCATTCCTTAATTTAGCAGACCTTTCTTTTTTCAATCTTTGAACTACATACTCTGGTTGATTAGCACGCGTAGATATAACAGCATGCAATATATGTGCGTATAAAGCCTCCTCTGCCATTTTAGGTATCTTAGTATCTGTATCATACGCTAAGCCATCAGAGATGTATTCTAGCAATATAAGCTCACCAACTAATCCACTAGAAAAAGACATTTTACCTTCTCTTTCGTTTAAATTAAAATAACCATTTTTTTGAGCATATTGAGGATCTAAACCATATTGTCCTCTATAGTTTCCATATATAAAATCACCATTACCTCTAAATTTAAAACCTAAAGTGTCTGGGTTTTCTGCTAAATAATCATTAAGATCTGGATCGCTGTTACTATGCCATCTTTCTTGTATAATAGAGGTTCCTTCTACGTTTTCTCCAAAGTTATCTTGAGTTGGCACTCCTTTCGAGTCTTGAATGTTGGTGTAATAAGGACTGTTAGTTAAATTGTTAGTTGGATATATAATATGTTTAATACCATTTCTATCTGTCCAAGAAGTTCTAACATAATTAACGTAGTCTTGTGGTAAAGCTAAAGTTAAATTTTGTGGTATGGTTAGCTCTGAAGTTTTAACACTCTTAAGAGTATCGTAACTAAACTCTTGTAAACCTCTTTTAGCGAAAAACAGTATATCTGATTTTTTAGCCCTTTGTATTAACTTGCCACTTCCCACATAACCAACCATAAAGTTGTCTATAACATCTTCTAATGTAATATAAGAATAACCTCCATAGTTATCTTCAACTGTTTGGCCAAAAGCTTTATCAATCTCATCGTTGCCATAAAGACCTCCATCTAGTTTTTTTAACTGAACAACTATGTATAAACCAGTGGCTGGAGGGTTAGTAAACTCTATAGCATTGTTTACAACAAAAAACTCTGTAATATACTCTTCATAATCACCTGGTAAGCCAGTGCTACTTGTGTATAGTTTGAAGTTGTTTAAAGAATAATTTATATTTTCAGGGTCAAAATTCCCTAGTATTAAATCTGTATTAAAAGTGGTTTTAAACGACGTTTCAACGTTGTCACCCCTAAAGCCTTGAGCGCCTTGATAATATTGTTGGTTTGTTTCCGTTATTAAACTCATTTATTAGCTTTTTTCGTTAATTTCCATTTGTTGAGCTTCTTGAGAAGCTGCTTGAATTATTGTTGGGTCATTTACTACTATTCCAAAGTACTTTAATATTTCTAATATCAAAAGACTTTGTTCAGATATATCTAACTCAAAGTCAGTAGACACGCTTGGACTTGAGTTGTAAACATACTGACCTAATCCACCAATAGTAAAACCCCATTTTGGAGGTGTTGGCGTTAGTATTGTATTTACTGTTATAGAGTTTGGAGTAGGTGTTACTTTAAGTGTTAAAGCACCTGCTGCGTTTCCTGTGAAGAATAAAGGATTTTTTTTGTTTGGAGCTGTAAGTTTTGATCTTGATATTTTATTAAACTCTGCTTTACTAACTAATTGAGTTATAGAGTTTGTAGTAGGATTTACATCCGTGTAGTTTGATACTACTTCACCTATTTTGTAAACATTAGCATTAGTAGAAAAAACATCCCTATTATCGTCATAAGTAAAATCTGAGTCTTTTTCAAAAGGGTATAATTTATACTCTATGTCTTTAAACATGTTGAAAAACTCTGTATCGTTTTGAGAGTTTGTTTGATCTTTACGGTACTGTTGATTGCCATCTGGAAAGTAAGATTCAAATATTTGAAACTGAACTTGCTCAGCAACACTGTTAAACTCAGCAGGTGTTACATAACCTCTTTGTTCTTTGTTTAGTACAAACAAGACTGTTTTATATACTTTGTCTACGCTTACCGCCATTTTTTATTTTTTATTATAATATATTGGAGACCACTTGCGTAGCCTCCATTATATTAGTATTACTTGTTTTTATAGTTTTTTATCTATAGACTTATAGATTTCTACACCTTCGTCAGTTTTTAAGAAAGCCGCAAATGCAGAATAAGGGTTTTCGTCAAATGGTACGTTCATTAATTTTCTACCGTTTGATCCCCATGTGAATGTTCTTTGATCTTGAGATAAATTGATTATACCCGCCTCAGATGCTCTAATAGCAAAATTACGTAACATAACATTTTCGTCATTAGCTAAGTTTATAAACAATACAGGGTTTTGTCTAGCAAATAAAAGTAAATCTCTTCTAAGCTCTTTAGAACTCATTGAGTTAACTTTAGAACCTAATTCAACTCTTAATATTGCTTCTGCTTGATCTACATCCATTGATCTCGCTGCGTTTAAAGCATCGATTTGAAGATCTAAAATATCTAACTGATCTTCTGCTTCTTCAACAGCACTAAACTCTTCATATATTTTACCTTTTAAAGGGTGATATATTGAGAGTAATTTTTGTAAGTTTTGTTTTTCTTTTGGCACTTTTAAGTCCCCATCTTTAAATATTACATGCCCCAGAGTGCATTCTCCCTTTTGTTCATCTACAAGTGGAGAGCTTTGGTTTGTTGCGTATCTAATCTCCCTTTGTGTACCTTTTTCCGTGTCAAAGTATAAAAGCGAATGCTTTCGTGTATGTTTACTAGGTATGGTTAAAGTTAAAGGGTTTTTATTGCCTTTAAGATAGTATATTCTATCTTTAATTTCCCACGTTGGTTTTGTGGGTTTTTGTGGTGCAGTTTTAACTGCTACCTCTTGAGTTGCAACCTCAATTGTTTCTTCTGCTTTTGTAGCTTTTTTAGCCATGATATAATAAAATTAAATAGTTTAAAATTGTGACAATAGCCATAGTATATAACTAGTAAGGGGCTAATGTCATATAAAAAACCCCCGCCCGAAGGCAGGGATTATTATTGATAAATTACTATGCTCCTTTGAAAAGAACGAAGTTGTTAGCAGCTTGAGTTACTAAACATCTTTCAGATAGGAAGTTTACTTCCATAGCATCAAGAGTTGAAGTAAATGCGCCACCAGCAGAACCAGTTAACCAAGACTTCATACGACGATCATCAGCTTGTGAAGCTCTGTATCGTACGTGTAAGAATGGTCGACGGATGTTAGTTCCTAAGATCTGATCGTATACTGTAGAAGTTCCAGCAGGTATTAATACACCTTCGATAGAAGCAATTCCATCTACAGCACCACGAGTTGAAGCATCGTTTAAGTATTTCCAGTCAGTCTTATAGAAATCGTAAGATCCTCTACGGAAACCGCTAAAACCTAAGTTCAATGCCATTTCTTCTGAGTTTTCAAATAATCCAAAAGCAGTACCACCGGCAGATCCGCCAGAGATTGCAGCTAACATATCATCAAAATCTAAAGCAGTTTGTCTCTTTAAGAATAACATGTTTTCTTCAATAGCTCCTTGAGTGTCTAGGTTTTTTAAGATGTCATCAAAAGCATCAAGTCCAGCAGCGGCAGTAAACCCAACGTTTACGTTACCACGATCTTCGATAGCAGCGAATAAACCTTCAGTACCTTTTCCTTCAGCAGCAGTAATGCCTGATGTACCTCCAACTTTTTCACCTTCAATCATTGACATTTCTAAGTAATCTTCAAAACGTAATCTTGTTTCAGATTCAGCTTTTAAATACCATAAATATCCAGATGTTCCATCTTCAGTTGCAACTTCTACCCATCCAATTTGTGCCATATCAGATCCAGATACTACGTATTGGCTTTTAAGGATAATTGGTGAGTTAGAATGCTGTGTAAACTGAGGATCAACACTTACGTACTGAGTTCCAGTGTTTGCACCACCAGCAGTTGCAGCATCAATTTTACCACCTTTTACGTATTCAGAACCATATACAAAAACCTTAAGTCCAGTAGCAGTGAAGCCTGTAAGATCAAGATCGTTATAAGGTTTTACGGTTAAAACGCCAGTTCCAATATTAGAATCTGTTACTAAACACTTTGCTTCAAGTCCAGTAGCTGGATCTAAAACAACAATAGTAGCTCTTGGAGAGATAACATTTTGAATAGTTCCACCATTTACTTGAAGATCAATAGTAGTAACAGAAGGAAGAGTACATCCTTCGTAAGAAATATGTAGTCTGTTTTGCTCAGACCAAATTACTTGATCAGAACTCATTGGCATTTCAGCACCAACCATACGTAAGAATCCAGATAACGTACGGTTCCCGTAACGCTCTACTTCCGCTTCGTATACTTCTGGTAAATACTGCTGCGCAAAAGTGTCAGTGTCGCCGCCACCAGCTGCGCCGTCATTAAATTTTAGGTAGTTAGAGTTCAAAAGCTCTTGCTTTTGACTTGGAATTAAGCTACCAAATTGAGGAGTTAAACTCATAATTTTTAGTTTTTTTAGTTAAATTTTTTTGTTTTAATTTTTAGTTTTGTAGAATCAGCGCCTGAAATAGACTTAACCTTAAATCCGTTAACAAACACATCACCTTGCGTGGACCTAGCTTTGGTGTCACTTAGGTTTTTTGATTTGTTCATAACATCTTTTACAGCGTCAGCTTTTCCTTGCTCGTAAAAATGAGCGGCAATCTTATCTACGTTGTCAGCTGCATACATAGCTTTGTGATAACCTTTCGTGTCACTAACATTACCATCAGCGTCTA
>ERZ1039804.1662-NODE-1662-length-12248-cov-6.504142_pt1 | contig 12248 bp, 15 predicted proteins | sample MGYA00383089_ERZ1039804 | MGnify/ENA primary metagenome ERZ1039804 (study PRJEB29581, sample SAMEA5548359) | metagenome | biome: marine; feature: coastal; material: water | depth 1 m | study: Short-term variability in the microbial, nano- and picoplankton...
TTGAGGATGCCGTAATAGATCAAACATTTACAGACCAGCTCTTTGGCCATGGACGCGCAGTTATCGTTGCGTTCGCAGGAGAGAAGGGCGGTGCTCAATCCGGATGACGCAGCTATTGAGCCGGTACGTCAGTGAGTGGAGAACAGCTTCTCAAGATTCAATGTTTATGCTGCACGGCCTTCGATTTAGATCACCCAATCGTGGGCAGTGGAGGCCCACTTTTCAGCGAATGATTTCTCAGTAACCGTTATAGCGAGCACCATTGAAACGCTAAATGCTAGGCTTTCAGGACACTTTTCGCCCGTTACCGAGATCCCCGAGCCGAAAAAGTTTTCGGCTACAGATTCGTCAATAACGGCAAGTTCGCTGCTAATACGGGGGCGGCTCAAAGTAATGTAGTGATCGTCGTAGGCCTCCAAGCGTCCGACTATTTCACCTTGCGCGGTGACAAGTGTCACGACTGTTCCAACATCCACGGAAACTCTCCAATGTTGCCGATGATGGTGATACCTTACTCCGTTGGTGTCTGGGTGACTGCCCCTATCAGCCGGTAATGTGATTAATGTTCACTTTCGATAGGCAGTGGGCTGTTTTGGGATCGTTGAACGTTTGCAAAAGCGCTATTTTGCTTGCCTTTGTACTTCAGCGGCTGATCTTGATTATCAGCAGGAATAGACCATGGATGGAATAAAGAAAAGCGTCACGCTTCTGTTAGCTTGGTACGCATTTTTTCATGCACTGACCTTGGTGGCGATTCTGTTTGTCCACTTTGTGCTCGATATAGACATGAAAATTCTTGGGGAGGCGGGCAAGATACTAGAAGTCTACTTTCTCGAATTAATGGGTAGAAATGTTGCGATCTGCCTATCTCCGGGCATATGGCTGGGACTGCGTGTTGTCACGGGCAGTTTTCGTATACTCCCCTGGCGATAGCACTGGTATCAAAGGTGTTACTGCGATGGCACCCGAGCATGCCGCCTCCATAAGGCAGTCGAGATTTGGGCTTGCATGAGGTTCCTGAATGATTTGATATTTGCCCCAGTAGCGCGTTTTGCTGGGAAAGGCTTGTTGCTGTTTCGTGGTGACCTACCCCTTACTTTCACGACAGGCTGCCCAAGCACCAAAAATAATTAGCCGCCTTTTCCATACAAGGCGTTGATTTGCAGGTGCTACGAACTAAATCTAGCTCTGTGGCGTGGTTGAAGGTTTTATTTTTGAGGGCTTACACAGCAAAGGAATAAGGTAAATCCACCCCAATACAGGAATGGGTAGGACCCAAAGTAGCGCCCACCACCCTGATCGCCCGGCATCATGCAATCGTCTAACGGTGGCCGACGTTGTTGGGATCACCATGATCGGCCGGTAGAGCAACACGAGCAACCCGACCTCAGAGTCAACCATACCCATGGGAATGAGGTTACCTAGGGGCAGGTCAAGCAGGTTTATAGTTGTTGCTGCTGTTGCCTCGTCGATTAAGGCAACGACTAGGTACAACAACATAAAAAAAAGCATAAAAAACCAAAAGTCTGTTCGTGACGACATGCCGTTGAAGTCGAAGCTCTGTTGGATACCCATTTTCACGGAAGCAAAAAATATCGACATACGCCCCTCTTTTTCCACCGATTTGGTTTCACGTTGATCCAAGTTAAACATGTCCTCCCCAAAAGCAAGCGTAGTCAAAGGTGCCATAGGAGCGGATAGAACGGTCCTTGGAGCGGTGTTAGAACTTGAGTACGTCGTGGTAAAGCATTCAGCTGTTAGTAGGTTTGTGGGGTGCCGGAGCTCAGTTTCCAATGACCACACGGACAATCAAAAACAATAGCGAGGGTGCTAGCAAACACCCGACACCAGTATAAAAGGTGGCCGTCATCGCACCGTAGGGCACCAATTTTGGGTCTGTGGCTGCAAGACCTGCAGCCACACCGCTGGTTGTACCCATGAGGCCGCCATAGATCATAGCGGAGTTGGGGTTATCGAGCCCTACACGACCTGCAACAAGGGGTGTAGCGACCATGACAAGTACAGATTTCACCAGACCGGCGGCGACACTCAGTGCAATGACGCTCGAGTCTGCGCCCAATGCAGTGCCGGTTACCGGACCCACAATATAGGTCGCAGCACCTGCGCCAATGGTGCTAATCGCCACTGCGTCTCGGTAGCCAAAGGAAAAAGCAACGATGGCGCCCACGCTGAAAGACACGACAACGCCAATGATGACCGAGATTGCACCGATTAATCCGGCTTTTTTGAGTTCCTCAAATCGCACTCCATAGGCTGTTGCTATGATGGCGAAATCACGGAACATGGCGCCGCCCATAATGCCTAGCCCCGCAAATAGCGGAATATCGGCAAGTCCCATTGCGCCATCAGTGCGAATACCGCCGTAGTAGGCGAGCAGCAAGCCGCCGACAATGGCAATGGCAGAGCCATGCAGCTTGCCGCGGGTGAGTTTGGCGGAGAGAAAATAGGAAAACCAAACTAACGCGCCAACAACCGCGAAGGCAACGATGAGCGTATTACTTTCAAGCACTCTAACGAGGGTTTCACCGATCATGATGCTGTCCGGGGGAAATGCGTGCGATCACAGGAATAAGTAAAAAGCCTGCGGCGACCGCTGCAATGCCCGCGGTGATCGCGAGCCAGCCGCTCGACAGCGCCTCAACAACATTTTGCTTAGCTGCCATGGCGACCACAATGGGCACATACATGGCATTCCAGAAGTTGATTCCCGTTTCTGTGGGTACACTAATGTTAAAACGCGGGTGCTTTTGATTGACCAATACAATGAGCAGCAGCATAGACAGACCGACTCCGCCAACATTTGCCTGCACACCGATGAGTTGTCCCAACAAATCCCCGAAAAAAATGCCTGTCAACATGCACAAGGCAAGCATAGCGACACCGTAGATCACCATAGACTCAACTCCAAACCTCGACGCTCAAAAGTATTACTTCTTGTGTTGCTCCTGGCTTTGTCCCAAACAGACACTTAAAAAAATCAACGCACTATCTTTGCAGAGAGAAGCCTGCATTCTGTTGCCCTGCGAGCACGTGGCACCAAGGTAACTAAGCCGCTGAAGATTTTCCATAAAAACACCGGCTTCACAGCGTTAGATGCAGGCAGTCAGAGCCCTTTCGCTCGCTCTGGCGAGTCCTATTTTGGGTGAAATACCTAATGGCCCAGCTGTAAACCGGGAGTAGCCTCGGGCAAGTATTGGTGCATAGCGCGGATGCGCTTCGAGGTCATTAATTAGCGTTAATGTTAGATATTTTCGGTTTACTGCCGCAGTGGGCTCTGGGAGTTGATTCGGTGTTTAGAGCCCCTAAAGCGTTGCTGGTGCCGAGAAAATCTCCATGCTCTACTAGGGCCGTGAATCTTTACGGTGAGACGTACAACATGTCGCTAAAGATAATAGGAGCGGGACCTGGAAGGACGGGGACGCTGTCACTCAAGACGGCACTGGAGCATTTAGGTTACGCGCCTTGCCATCATATGAAGTCTTGCTTTGAGGGGCGCCAGCAAACGCGATGGTTCTTGCAAGCAGCACAAGGGGGCTCCGTCGACTGGCGGCAAGTCTTCAGTGGTTATGAGGCGGCGGTAGATTGGCCGGCGGCCGCCTACTACCAAGAGCTCCTCGAAGTCTATCCAGACGCAAAAGTCATCTTCAGTGACCGCTCACCCGAAGACTGGTATGAAAGTGTCGCCAGTACGATCTTCCGCGTGCTTCCCGCCATTCCAGGTTGGCTGCGAAGAACCGTTCCCCATATCGACCGAGTGGCGCTGATGGTTGATAAAACGGTTTGGAAAAATGAGTTAAACGACCAGTTTGAGAACCGTGCGGCGATGTTGGATTTCTTTGAGCGCCGTCGGCAGGAGGTAATTGCGGCCGTGCCACCGCAGCAGTTGTTGATACATTCAGCCGCTGAGGGGTGGGGGCCTCTCTGTGCCTTCTTGGGGGTAGAGGTACCGAGCATTCCCTACCCGTGGGTAAATGAGGGGGCTAGGATTAGGCGGGGGGTTAGGGTCTTAAAGGCACTTTCTTATGTGCCCTCGGTGCTGCTCTTGGCTGGGATAATGATGGTGGTTTACGGGTGGGTAACTTTGTCGGCTTGACTCAAAAAGCGGAGAAACGAAACGAAAGTTCTGTCTGACCTTTGTGTTTTTGTCGCCGAACAACAGTACAGCCCTTGCCGATGTGGGTTTACCCGTCTGGTTGTCAGAAAGTTCTGTCATAGGTTTGTCGCAGGGCCTCAAAAGCGGCTGTGACCTCTGGACAAAATTTTGTGTTCACATTTTGGATTGCAGTACAGTGCCTGCCTGAGCAGATTTACTCACCGACACCCGTTGGTGTTACCCGCAAAAGACAACGGCAAATCGTTTAACTGAAAAGGATTGATGTTATGCCCGAAATTAGTGTTCAACACAGAGCCGCCGCGCTTGAGGATCTCGAGCCCTGCGAGTCTTTCGGAGAGCCCGTTGGAGCGTTGCCGCTTCAAACTGCCATGGGCTTTTATGAGGGAGAGTCATTTACAGGTCAGGTCTATACCGGCACGTGGGAGTGTGAGCCTGGCACTATGGAACTAGACCTAGACCTTACGGAATTTTGCCACCTGTTGGCAGGGCATTGGAAATTCACCTCCAAGGCAGGGGTAGTCACTGAGGTAAGAGCAGGCGACAGTTGGGTTTTTCCTCGGGGGTGGCAGGGCACCGCTGAGGTTCTAGAAACTGTCCGTAAAGTCTATTGCATGATGGTGCCTCAAGAGAGCGAATAATCGCGGTTATTACCCTTCTCAAAGATTGTTCGATTTGCCTTGAAAATTGGACGTCTCGATAAGGCTGGTGTTGGCTTTGGGGCGAGATTGCGCTCGATAGCTCTGTCAGCGCTGCTAGCCCATTAACGCAGGGCTGACGCCAGCCGGAGTCGAAAATAAGAATCGGAGAAATTAAAGCTTGCGCCTATAACTTTAATAATGTACTTTGTTTTATAAAGTACTCTTACAAAGGAATTCAGGATGAAATCTGAGATTGAAGCCGATATTAAATTTTTGAAACAGATGGCCGAGCAGGGTCAAAAATCGCCGCTACGAGGGGGCGAGCATGGCGTTCTTTGGGGCGGAATGTTCACCCTATCAGCGTTGTTTGCCTACGGTGTTGTTGCCGAACTCATTTCCTTGCCGTCGTGGACCATTGCACTCGCATTTATAGGTCCCGCGCCAATTGGCGTTTTGGCAGGGCAATACCTCAATAAAAAATACGGTGGCAGCTCTGGTGGTTTTAGTTTTGGCAACAAAACCTCTGCAGCAGCTTGGGGTGCGGTCGGTATCACCATAGGCGCTCTGTATATACCCGTGCTCGCAGCGCAAGCCCTAGGTTTCCTTACGTTGAATGGCGCATATATCTTTGGATCTCTACAGGTTACGGTTTTTGCGTTGTATGCCGTTGCGTATTCGACGACCGCACAGGTTTCAGGTGACCCCAGACAGTACTTATTCTCGGGTGCCGCGATAGCTGCGTCAGTGGCCAGTGTATTTACAATAGGAACCTATGACATGTTTCTGGTCATGGCGGCGGGCCTGTTCTGCAGTGCGGTGATTCCCGGATATCTAACGCGATCCAAGCAGTCAGTGGCGGCATGAATCGATTATGAATGACTCTTCAAGTTTGGCAGCCGAGGATATTAATGACCTTATTCACGGAAGGGTGAGGCTGGCCGCTATGGCCTACATCGCGGGTGCGGGTGAGGCCGACTTTACGGCAATAAAGAAGGCGGTCAACACTAGCGATGGCAACATGTCTGTGCACTTGCGAAAATTGGAGGACGCCGGATACTTGGCGGTAACCAAAGGCTATAACGACCGAAAGCCCCAAACGATTTACGCGTTGACCGATACGGGCCGTGCTGCGTGGCACGAGTACTTGGAAAAAATGCGCCAATTGTTGATCGAAATTTAAATCAGAGGACGGGCTGATGAGGGTATTCGGCGACCGCCAGTGTGCAGAAATTGGCCCAAATCAACGACAGGCCGAGCCAACAGGCTGCGAAAAAGCTTTTTTAGGGTCAGTTAATAGGCCCGCAACCATGAGCTAAATACCGCATCTAGCTGAGTGTCTTGTCTCACTTCACCATCTTTCTTGTAGGCGGCTGCTCACAATTCTCTGGTCATGGGCAAAGGAGCCACCCTTTCCTGAAGCTTACCGGTGTGTAATTAATCACCAACTCCGGTAATCCAACCTCACCCCATCGCCATACAAAGTGCGTATCCTAAAGGTTTCAGGGAGTCCTAATCCTATGAAAGCATTAGTAAAAAAACACGCAGAAGAAGGTCTTTGGTTAGAGGACGTGCCCATTCCCACCATTGGTGGCAATGATGTTTTGATCAAAGTCCATAAAACCGCGATTTGTGGTACCGACGTCCACATTTACAACTGGGATGAATGGGCCCAAAAAACGATACCGGTGCCCATGGTCAGCGGTCATGAATTTGCCGGGGAAATTGTGGAGCTGGGCAGTAACGTCACAGGCTTGCAAATCGGCGATATTGTGTCCGGAGAGGGGCATGTAGTCTGCGGGCGATGTCGAAACTGTCTGGCCGGACGCCTGCATCTATGCCCCAATACACTCGGTGTCGGTGTCAATCGTGACGGGGCTTTTGCGGAGTACCTCGCCATACCCGCCACCAACGTATTTCGCCCCAATGTCTACATACCCACTGATCTCCTGAGTATTTTTGATCCTTACGGCAATGCCGTTCATACCGCGCTGTCGTTCAATATGGTGGGAGAGGATGTCATTATCACCGGGGCTGGGCCCATTGGCATCATGGCGGCTATGGTTGCAGGGCACTGCGGTGCACGTAACGTCATACTAACCGACGTCAATGAATATCGACTGGATCTGGCGAAACGGATTGTGCCCAAAGTTCAGCCAATCAACGTTTCAAAACAAGAAATCACCAGCAGTTTTATGGAGAGCCTGGGCATACTCGAGGGGTTCGACGTTTGTTTGGAAATGTCAGGTTCACCCGCTGCCTTTCAGGATGTCCTGAGCAAAATGATTAACGGTGGCAGTATCGCCATGCTCGGCATAATGCCTGATGACACTGGCATTTCGTGGACCGATGTGGTCTTCAAGGGCCTTAATATCAAGGGTATTTATGGCCGGGAAATGTATGAGACCTGGTACAAAATGGTCATGATGGTGCAGAGTGGTTTGCCCGTAGAGCGCATCATTACTCACCGACTACACTACACTGAGTTTCAGGAAGGCTTCGACATTATGCGTTCGGGCCAATCTGGAAAAATCATACTGAACTGGAAGGACTGATATGAGTTTCCGCGCTGCTCAGCACAGTTTTGTGGAAGAAATCGCTGACATTAAATCAGCGGGTCTTTGGAAAACTGAACGCGTTATTGCGTCAGATCAAAAAAATGACATTACCCTCGAGGATGGCGCCAATGTTGTGAACATGTGTGCCAATAACTATTTAGGGCTAGCCAATCATCCCAAGGTAAAGCAGGCGGCTAGCGACAGTTTGCAGCAGTGGGGTTTTGGTGCCGCCTCAGTGCGGTTTATCTGCGGGACGCAAGAAATTCACAAAACGCTGGAACAACGGGTGAGCCGTTTCTTGGGTATGGAAGACACCATTTTGTACGCAGCGTGCTTCGATGCCAACGCAGGTTTATACGAGACAATATTGGGGCCAGAGGATGCTGTCATTTCTGACGAATTGAATCATGCCTCGATTATCGACGGGATCCGGTTGTGTAAAGCAGCTCGATACCGTTACAAAAATAATGATATGGGGGATCTCGAGCTGCAGTTACGGGCCGCTAAAGAGGCGGGAGCTCGGCGCATACTGATTACTACGGATGGTGTGTTTTCCATGGACGGTACCATTGCCCAGCTCGATATTATTTGTGACCTCGCAGATAAATACGACGCCATGGTGCATCACGATGACTGTCATGCGACGGGGTTTATGGGAGCCCAAGGGCGTGGCGTCCATGAATACTGCAACGTCATGGACCGAGTTGATATTACGACCAGCACTTTCGGCAAAGCCCTAGGCGGCGGTTCGGGCGGCTACACGGCTGGGCGGCAGGAGATTATCGACTTGTTGCGGCAGCGTTCGCGTCCGTACCTATTTTCCAACACCTTAACGCCCTCCATTTGTGCAGCGTCGCTCACTGTTTTAGATATGCTCGAGGCATCAACCGAACTGCGAGATCAGCTGCATGACAACACCCAGTATTTTCGAGCACAAATGCAGGCCCACGGTTTTGCGGTCCCCGAGGGCGATCATCCCATCGTTCCAGTAATGCTCGGAGACGCGGTCGTGGCCCAAAAGATGTCTCAACGACTGCTTGAGCTAGGCATCTATGCGGTCGGCTTCTTTTATCCGGTGGTTCCCAAGGGCAAGGCGCGCATTCGAGTGCAAATTTCAGCCGGACATACCCGGGAGAACCTCGACAAAGCCGTTGCCGCCTTTAGTCAGGCGCAGCAAGAGCTGGTTGCCTAGAGTTTTGATAGCAGCGCTTTGAGTGTCGGGTTTTGAAGAATGTGCTTTAAAAAAGCTCGGAGATAAAATTGCCTTGCTTGGAACGCGTTTGGCTCGGCAATTATTGGAATAGCAGGTCTGCCGGAGCAGACCTGCATAAGCGACCTCGGACCGAGGCTCTATCCTTAAGAGTCGCGCACTAACGGCTGAGTCTTTACTGCTTTATGACGCAGTATTCGCCGTACTCAGCGACTTCCCCAGTGGTCCAATCTTCCTTGGGTTTTTCATCAAGATTTTCACACCACTTTTCACTACCTATGGTTGTGGCGTCAAGGAGACAGTGCTTGGCGTAACTCTTACGGTCGTCACCAGTCCAGTCACCTTTTGGAATCGCCTTTTGAGTTTCACACCAGCCGGCACTTCCAGGCTTGTCGGCACAGGCGGTCAGTAACAGACCTGCGCTTAGTAAAATTGCTGCCAGCGCAGAACGCTTTTGAATGGGTGTCATATTGCCTCCAGTTTCAATAAAAAAGGTGGCTGAAATCGTAACCTAGGAACCCGTGCGAGTTAGGTTCATTTGGCGACAAGGCCGCTGCGAGTGGAGCTAGCCTCGCAGCCCTAAGCCCCCTGGAAGGCCGCCGGCGTGCCATCGATCAATTCAACTCGTAGCACACTCAGCCGCCGATCCGATCAAGCAGGCTATAAAACAGCATGCCTGCTACTTGTCCCGGGCGCCGAAGTAAGGTGCCCCCTGGAAAACGTCGGGTTGGCACCGAGGCCATGCGTGAGAAATCGTCGGTATCCCCTGAAATGGCTGCGGCTAAAAGGTAGCCTGCCATCGTGGCTGTGGGAACGCCGTGACCCGAAAAGCCTTGTGCGTAAAAGGTTCGACGACCCAAGCGACCAAAGTCGGGCATGCGATTCATCGTAATACCTAGCGTGCCGCCCCAGCCGTACTCAACTGCTACATCCGCAAGATTGGGGTAGATTTTAAGCATGTGGGGCCACACAAACCGCGCAATGTCCTTTGGAAATTTGGCGCCGTAGGTTTCGCCGCCGCCAAAAAGTAGGCGACCATCACCTGACAGCTTCCAATAGTTAATGACGAAGAGGCTGTCAGACAGGCTAAAATTATCGCGGCACACCGCTTTCTGCTGCGCTTCAGAGAGTGGCTCGGTCGCTAAAATGAAATTATTGATCGGCATGATGTTGCCCGCGATACGTGGCTCCAAATTCCCAAGATAACCGTTGCAGGCTAAAACTAGAAAACGTGCTTTTACCAAGCCGCTGTCCGTCTTCACCTGTACTTGGCCATCTTTAGACTCGTCGTAGCTGAGCACTCGACTATCCTCAAAAATCTCTGTGCCCAGAAGATCAGCTGCTTTAGCGAGACCAAAGGCATATTTGAGTGGGTGTAGGTGTCTAGCACCCAGATCAAGTAATGCGCCATGGCTCCGGTTGGCTGTTGTCATCCAAGCGGTTTCAGTCGCGTCGACGAAGCGCATCTGGTCATAACCATAGGTTTTACTGAGGTACTCCACCTCCTGCTGCAGACCCTTGCTGTGCCTGCGTTTGGCCGCAAGGTGTAAATTGCCGACGCCCAACTCACATTCAATGCTAAATTCGTCAATTAAATTCACGACAAGATCCACGGCGTCCAAACCTAGCCGCCATAGGTCTTTTGCGGTCCCAAGGCCTACCCACTGCTCTAGGTCTTCTTGATCAGCACGTTGACCCGTGCCGACATGTCCTCCATTGCGCCCCGAGGCGCCCCAGCCTACGCGTTCGGCCTCTAACAGGGTGACCGAAAATCCCAGCTTGCGAAGGTGGATGGCGGTAGAGAGCCCGGTATAACCACCACCGACAATACAAACATCGGAAGCCACCTCCCCTGATAACGCTGGAAACACTTTATGAGGTGATGCAGAGGCGGCATACCAGGAGTCGACGTGTTGGGAATTGGCAGTCATATGCGCTCGCTGTGGATATCTTGAGTTTGTTGTGCCTCGTGATGTGATTTTACACCCTTGCCGAGAAGCGCGCTTGCCCCCCATACTTCCTGCTCTTCCACTATCGGTTAATTTTATGAGTTCCAAGCTCTCGGGTGACACCAGCACAGAAACCCGCATTCATAGCCCTGAAAACGCCAGCGGATCTCTTCTAATACCCCCAGAGGAAATGGCGACTATTACAGCTTGGCTCAAGGAGCATAAAATTTCGGAGGTTGAGTGTATTGTTCCTGACCTCACCGGTAACGCTCGGGGCAAATTCATACCAGCGCACCAGTTCACCGAGCAATTGGAACAGAAGCTGCCGGAATCTATTTTGGTTCAGACGGTCACCGGCGAGTACACCGATGATCATTGGGATTTTGTTGAGCCCACTGATACTGACATGATGCTGAGTCCCGATGCCTCGACCTTACGTCGCGTACCCTGGGCTCGTGAGCCAACCGCGCAAATTATTGCAGATTGCCTCAAAGCTGATGGTACTCCCCATCCACTGTCGTCACGAAACGTGCTGCGTTATGTGCTAGGCCTTTATGAAGAGGCGGGGCTAAAGCCTGTTATTGCCCCTGAGGTGGAGTTTTACCTGGTTCACAAAAACACGGACCCCGATTACGAATGCATGCCGCCCAAGGGTCGTTCAGGGCGTCGTGAAGTGGCGCGTCTCTCGTACAGTATTGATGCCGTCGCCGAGTTTGAAGATTTCGTCGAGGACATGTATGACTATGCCGATGCGCAGTCACTGGCAGTAGATACCCTTATCCATGAAAACGGTGCCGCACAGATGGAGATCAATTTCCGTCATGGTGACCCGCTGGCTATGGCGGATCAGGTATTTGCCTTCAAGCGCACGGTGCGGGAAACGGCGTTAAAGCACGACATGTACGCAACATTCATGGCCAAGCCAATGCAGCGCGAGCCCGGTAGTGCGCTGCATATTCACCAGTCTATTTTATCCCTCGAGGACGGCAGTAATATTTTTGCGGGTAAAGACGGCAAGCCAACAGCAGCCATGATGCATTACTTGGGTGGACTGCAGCGATATACCCCCGAACTGATTAGCTTCTACGCCCCCAATGTAAACTCTTATCGTCGCTTAGCTCCTGATATCTCAGCCCCCATCAATTTGAGCTGGGGTTTTGATAATCGCACTACGGCCTTTAGGGTGCCTAACAGCACGCCGGAAAACTTGCGCATTGAAAATCGCTTTCCGGGGGTCGACGCCAATCCCTATTTGGCGATAACGGCAACGCTAGCGAGTGGTTTGCTGGGTATGCGCCAAGGCCTCCAGCCGACTGAGCCTCACCAGGGCACCGCGAACGAGCAAGCCGTGGTGGTGGCGCGTACTTTGGAGGAGGGTGTGCGCCAGTTAAACGATACCCCCGAGCTACAGCAAATGATTGGCGAGCTATTCATGCGCGCTTACGCTGCTGTGAAGCTTGACGAATTCGAGGAATTCAATCGAGTAATCAGCTCTTGGGAGCGTGAACACCTGCTATTGCAGGTGTAATCGCTAACAATGGTCGACACTCGGCGCGAGGGCGGATCGGCGGCAACATTGGCTCGTGCTTATAAAGCACTGAAGTATGTTGTTTACGCACTGCTATCTGTAAACATTGCGCTATTTCTCAACGAAGAAATGGCGTCTTCCGCTCACGCAGCACCCTCGGGCATGGATCTTTTTACAGTAATCCAACTGTTTTCTGCGACTCTAGATACCGCAGCGTGGGTACTGCTGCTGCT
>ERZ1039804.1663-NODE-1663-length-12248-cov-5.940130_pt1 | contig 12248 bp, 16 predicted proteins | sample MGYA00383089_ERZ1039804 | MGnify/ENA primary metagenome ERZ1039804 (study PRJEB29581, sample SAMEA5548359) | metagenome | biome: marine; feature: coastal; material: water | depth 1 m | study: Short-term variability in the microbial, nano- and picoplankton...
TTTTGAAAATGTAATTTTTTTGCTCATAACTAATCTTCTTCAAATCCTATTGGTGGTTCCTGTTTTACTACTGCAAGTACTTCTCTATCGGAAGCAATATAATACTCATCTCCTTCGAAATCTATTCTTAGAGTTCCAATTTTAGGTACTAGTACGATATCGCCAACCTTACAGGAACGTACTGTATTGATAGTTCCGGTAGCAGTCCAGGCTCCTGGGCCTATAGCTAATACTTCTCCCATTTCGGGTTTTTCTTTTCCCATATCAGGGATAACTATAGATCCGTAAGTCTGTTCACCTTCATCTATAGGTTTTAACAGTATACGGTCGTTAGTGGGTTTTAATTCTTTTGCCATTTATATAACTTTATTTATTATTAATATAAGATAATTTATTAAAAGAGCAAACCTCAGAGCAGGTTTATTTAGCTAATTTTAAGAGTTTTTATTTCCATACCCTTAGCATGAGGTATAGATACTCTCAATAGTCCGTTTACAAAGTTAGCTTTTGCTTTACTTAAGTCAAACTTACTATCTATTTTCCAACCTAAATTAAAAGATCTTTGTGCAATGCCTTTATGTACAAAGTCACGTGGGTCTTCATCTTTTGGTTTATCGTAATTTACTCTGATTATATTACCATCAATTAAAATTTCAATATCCTCCTTCCAGAGACCGGTGCAAGCAATATCAATGCCTAAACCTTCTTCTCCGTGGTAAATATCTACTGGATGTGGTAATTTGGATTCTGCTAGCGGCCTATATTGGCTAGCGTCTTGGAAGAAATTCCTTACTAAAATGTCGAACGGATTTCGTTCTAAAAATAATGTACTCATATCATTTGTATTTATGATGCCCTAGGGTCATCGGTTATTAAAAAAATTATCGCTCTGAGGTCGATTCTCTTTATTATAAATAGTTGCGAGGACAGGATTCGAACCTGCGACCTTTGGGTTATGAGCCCAACGAGCTACCACTGCTCTACCTCGCTATATAAAGATAGGAACTTTATTTAAATTATCCAACTATCAGATAAAAAAAGCTCCTTTTTTTCCTTTCCATGATGGAACTTTACCTTTAATAAAGCCTATCATATTCTCTTTCCATATTTCATCGCCCTCTAAGTAGGCTCTTGCTTTAGTATTATTATGGACGAGTATCTCTTTCATATCAAGTAACATATTTTCTAATTGAGGTAACGTTTTACTGTCGAGGTATTTTAAATTTTCAGTCATAATGGGGAGAGCGTCTCTAATATCGTCTTTGTCATCATAAGATTCATCCCAATATTCTCCGAATGTCTTAAAACCAAATTTATCTCTTAAGTCTCTGAGGTAATTTTTATTACCAAGAGCCATAAAAGGTCTACAAGTCAATGTTGGTTTAAATATTTTTTCTGTAAAAAAGTTAGTATGTTGGTATATTCCGCCTCTATATGTTCCTCTATGGTTAAAAGTTTCAAGTACAAAGTCTAGAAAACACTCTTTATATAGTTTTGGATCAGGTATTATAAAGTAAGGAGTATAGTAATAGTCTTTTTCTCCTTCATAAGGTATATCCTTAAGTGGTAATGTCCTCTGTATCTTCTTTAAATATTTTATTTCTTCTTTAGTTACTGTTAACTTATGGGGAGGTTGAAAATCTATCTCTATTTTGTCACGTGTTTTACTGTAGTCTTCATGTCCTTTTAGCTTTAATACTTTTTCTACTAGTTCCTCAGACATAAATTCCTTAAACCGTTTAATGTACTCTACTCCAAAATTATAGTAACATGATCCTAGTAAGTTATTATCCCTTAGTTGACCTAGTACCATTAACCTAGGAACTCTAGGTTTACCTGCAAATACTATAAATTTTTTCTTTAATTCTAGATCCTTTAAGGAATATTCGGGTTTAAAATCTTTTTCTAATTCTTCGTAAGAGAAATGTTTTTCACTGTAAGTCTTTACCCAATTATGCATTAGGTTGTATGGAGCTGAATGTGACTGTACCATTGTTATCCACCAAGGAATATACCTTTTGGCGTAATCATCCATAAAGTGTTCTTGTCCAGTTCCTTGAAAAAGCATTACTGCCTCGTTCGACAATCCGTATTTTTTTCTATAATTACCTAACTCTTCGATTACGGGGTTACGGAAAAAGGTATCGACTTCTGCTTCTTCTAATATAAGTATTCTAGTTCGAGGGTTAGCTTTAAGATAGCCAGCTATTTTTTCATCACCGAAAAATGGAGTATAAGCACCTAGTTCGTATACATTTATATTAGTATAATGCTCTATATTGAACCTTACAACTGCAAACTCTCTACCTTCGTGTTCCCAGGTCTCTATGGGTACAGATACATGCCTCATTTAAACTGATTTCCAATACTTAATCGTTCTATCTAATCCTTCATTCATTGAAACTTTTGGAGACCATCCTAGCTTAGAAGTAATTTTCTGATTAGTTGAATTAAGTAGCCAAATTTCCCCAGGTCTTTTAGGTTTAGTGTCCCAGTTAATTTTACCGGACCAGCCAAGTTTATCTGCTATAATTTTAACGTAATCAGATATGCGTATAGCATTGTCAGGTCCTAAACAGAATACTTCACCTACTACTTTATCTGGGTTACGAATTATTTCTTCCCATGCATCTAGTAAGTCTTCTATGTAAATAAAATTTCTGTAAGGTGTTCCGTATCCTAAGTTTATCTCATCAGGATTATTTAACATTTGAGTAATAATCTGTTCGGTAACAAAGAAATCGTTATCCTTACGTCCATAGGCGTTAGTTTGTCTGATAGCAGTAAATGGTAACCCGTAACTTCTATGTGCATACTCTAAGTACTTTTCACAAGCATATTTAGCTACTGCATAAGGAGCATTAGGATTAGGTGGTGTTTGTTCGTTAAATGCTATAATACCTTTATTAGTACCGTCCTTAATTAAATCAGAAATAGGTTGCCATCCATATACTTCCATAGTAGAAGCAAAAACAAAGTTCTTGAGATTTTTCAATCTTTTAGCACCTTCAATAAGGTTTACAGTACCGGTGTAGTTTACATCTGAAAAGGTTACTTGTTCATAGAAGCTTTGCTCAACTTCAGTTCTAGCTGCTAAATGTACTATAATATCAGGATCAGCATCTAAAAGTTCATGTTGCACAGCTTCATGTTCTCTTAAATCATTTTGAAGTAAAATTAGAGTATGTTCTGATAGTCTTTCTCTTAGGTGACTTCCTATAAAACCTTGCCATCCGGTGATAAAAATTTTCATATATTGTATCCTAATGTATCGTTTGGGTTAGTATTCTCATTAACGTATTCGAATATCTTTTCTATATTTAAAATATCTTCTTTCGAACTGACTTGAGTTAGTTCGTTGGCGAAGTGTAGTTCGACGTTATTTTCTACAGCCAATTTTAATAATTCCAATCTCCTATCTTTATTATCAGGTAAACAGTAAATAGAACAGATAACTATACCGTCTATCCCTGCTCCTGTAATAAATTTTTGTAGTCCTGGAAACCAGTCACAATACTCGTTTTCAAATTGATAATCATTGATCTTAATTTTAAATTTATCACAGTATTGATTAATTATAGAGCGTTGCATAGGAAGTGGGATAGGGTCGGAAAATTTAGAATTCCATCCTGCATAAGTAACCCAGTTCTTTGATGGGTTAATATCAATGTTAGATTCTCGTTCTCCTAAAAATCTAAAATACCCTCCTGGTACTTTTCTATGGTAGTGACCTCCTTTAGGAAGTATACGACCGTCCATTGACCATCTAGTGATGTCTGTTTCATTATTGTAGTTTCCATGAATATGTTGCTGTTGAAACAGGAATGTCTGACCGGGGCTAAGTTTGATAGGTTTCGAATACTTACCGCATTGGTCTTGTATTTCATCATAACTCCATTTATTATCATATGCACTTTGAGTAATTTTAATACTGTCTTCATAGGAAGCTATGTACATACTATTAGTATCGTACACCTCAGTAAAAGGAGTCCATATTGTTCTAAGACCTAATCCGTTTCCTACCCATATGCCTTGATGAAAGGCCAGTAATCTTCCTTTCTTAGCTTGATTAGGTATAACAATACGTATAGTGAAATATCTCTGTATGAGCCATTCTTTAAATCCTATATTATCAGTAACAATATCCTTAAAGTAATTATCAACTCTATCTGCGAATTCATCAGTACTACACATAGATTGACAGTACCTACCTAATTCACTAATCTGTTGGGGAGAAAGTACTTTATGTACTGTTTCTAAACTTTCTATTTCCGGAAACTTACTTTTGGCAATTTTTAACCAATACTCTGGCCAATTATGTTTGTTGAGATCGTAGTTTACAGTTTTTTTGTCTGTGTGTGGGGATAAAACCTGATAGTTCATGTATGTAAAACTTTAATATAAATAGTATCAACGTCTATTCTTTGCATTTAGAAATAAAATGTAAATATGGGACGTCCTCTCCATTTACTTGCACGCTCATAAAATTAGGTTTCCATGCTAGTATATCAGTTTTTTTATCCAAAATATTTTCTATTATACTTAGACTTTTCTTTGAAAAATCTTCAACATAACCTATTCTCTTATAACTCCAATCTCCGCCTCTCATACTAATGTCCTTCAGCCCAGTTATTAGCTATCTCAGGAGGGGCTTTTAATGTAACTCCTGGTAGTATAGTAGTGTTCTCCATTATCTCTTGTACGTAAGGAGCAAACATTTCAGCGTCTTTTTCAGATACATTTACAATAAGTTGATCATGTACCTGAGCTTGACATTTAGCGTCAATTCCTAAGTTTTTTGCTTTTAAGTTAATTTTCCATGCAGCTCTATTTACTACTGCTGCTGCCAAAGATTGGAGTTGAAAGTTAAGACAGTTATTAAGTCCGTTACGGTAGTCTCTATAAGCTTGTAAGACTACGTCTTTGCCGTACTTAGCTTCTAAGTCTTTTCTAAATCTCCAATCCATCATACGGTCTTGAAATTTTGTATAAGTTTTCTGTACTTTCGGTAAATGACGAACACGTCCAACATAGTTTTTAATATAACCATGATCTTTAACTTGACGTCTAGAGTCTTCTCTCCATTTTTTAAGTTCAGGAAATCCATTTAGGTACCCTTGCACTAGCTTTTCAGCAGTCTTTTGATCTGTACCTAAAGTCATTTTAAGAGCATAGGCTTCCATACCGTATGCAATACCTAATGAATAAGCTTTTGCTTTATTTCGAGCTGGAGCATCAAGTTTCTTGAGATAGTTATCTGCTTTTTTGTCTGCTGAAACTCCGCTAGGAAATCTAGTTTTATCTTCATTAAGTCTCTCAGTTTTAATAGCTACTGTAGAGTAGAAATCCCAACCTTTATTAAATATCTCCTGTAAAGCAGTATCACCCGTTACAGATGCAAAGCAGTGAGGCTCTAAAGATTCATAATCCGCATCAATAACTTTTCTTCCAGGCCCAGCGATTAAGAACTTTCTTACAATATTAACATATTTCGTAATAACAGGTACTTCTTCTCCTGGTTCTAGAGGTTTAGGTAATTGTTGAGCATCAGAACCATAACGTCCAGATACTGTACCATTTTGCTTAAAGTAAAAATAATACCTACCATCTTCCTGACGGTCTCTAAACCTGTCTACATAGGTTGATTTAATCTTAAGTAATTTATTATATACTCGTAAATTTTCAGCCCAAGAGTAGGTCTTAGATAATTCTTCTACCATAGACATATCGAATTTATCTCGACCAGACTTAGTATTGGCTCCTTTTACTTTAGGTTCAATCCCCATATAACCGAAGACGATTTCGCCCAGATGCTTTTTTGACTGAATATTAATATACTCTCCGTCGTTAGACTCTTTCCAAAGTGCCATAGAAATTCTAGCCTTCTCTAAATCATCAATAAAGGACTCGTCTCCGGTTAGTAGGAAATCTTTTACTTTTTGATCTTTATCATTGGAAGGTTCAAATGCTTCTATATTTTTCTGAGTAAGGGAATATTTGCCAGTTTTCTCGGACTTAGGTAGAGGTATAGAGTACCTCTGTACTAGGCTGTGTGCCCAATTTCCTTTATGGGAAACCGGATAGTTAGACATGGAAGTAGCTACTACCCATTCCTTAACTTCAGGAATTGCTAAAAGAGAATCCATCACAATCTTCTTATTCTCCCTTTGGTCTACTATAATTTCATCGTGAATCTTTTCTATTAGTTCTACATCTAAATCTACTCCGTGAGCTTCCATAGGAACAGTTACTTCACGGTAGATAGGCATTACCTCTTCTTCAAAGAAGAATTTCTCAAGGCCTTCATCTCTAAGCTTACCCAAATATAAATTACAAATACGAAGGGTAAGATCAGTATCAGCACTAGCGTATTTAGAGAGAATATCCAAATCCGCTTTATATATTTCAAAGCTAACTTTAGTTGTCTGTCCACCATTTTTCTTGATACTTTCTTTTAGTTCTACTTGTTCTTCGTTAGCAGCTTTCTCTACATCAAGTCCTAACGCCTCTTGGTTCATTATAGCAATAGATTTTAGTCCAAAAGGATTACCAAAACCAAATGCACCTTCTTCGTACACAGTATGTACTAGAAGTCCAGTATCAACCCAAACATAAGGAAGTAGGTCAATACCGAAGTAATTTTTAATAAACTGAACATCAAACGATGCATTATGAAATACTAGCTTTTTATCTATAAGTAACTTAAGTAAATTTCTAGATAGTAACTCAGTAGAAGTACCTTCTATTTCTTGTAAGACTAATTCGTCTTTTTCATAATCGAATACTAAAGTAGGTAAGTAGAAACCTATACCTTCGTCTCCTGAAACTGACCAGCCAATAATTTTATCCTTCCTAGGATTAAGACCAGTTGTCTCGGTATCAACAGCAATAACGTCTGAGTCTATTATATGTTGGTGTAGTAGTTCGAGAGTTTCTTTATCTTGAACCGTATAGTACTTCTTTTCTAACTGCATATATAACCGTTTTTATTTTATATAAAGATACGAAAAAATTATGTATCTTCCAACAATTCTTTTGGATAATCTTTTTTATCTATAGTTATACCGTATTGCTGTTCTAACATTTGTATAACTGCTTTCTTATGTTTGGTAGACTTAGTAAAGTAGGTATATGCTAATGTAGAAGAGACTTGTTCTGTCTTCTCTTCTAACTGTGCACAAACTTTATCTAAAATTATTTTATCTTCATCCTCTACTTCATACTTAACATTATACTTCCCTGCTAAGTTTAACATTTCAATTAAGTCTTGTCCCTCGTATGCTTTTTTAAGGGCCTGAAATTCTTCTGGTGATCCACCTTTATCGGGGTGAGCAAATGTGGAAAGCTTTTTATATAACTTACGAATCTTATTAGGAACATTTTTACGTTTTTTTACTTCTTTAGAAGGTTTATCTTTCCTAATTTCTCCCGTCTCTTCATTAATCCACATTTCCGAGTTTTTATCTACAAAGTACTTACCGAATAATCTATTCCACTCTAAGTTAAATTCTTCTGCTTGTTGCTCTACTTCTTCCAGTTCTAACTTAAGGTACTGATATTTAAGGGAGAATTTCTTAAGTAAACTTGACATTAGTACTCACCATAAAGATCAAACTTCATTGGCTCTTCTTCTGGTATTTCTACTTCTTGTCTCTCTATAGCATATAGCTTTCCGGCAAGTGGATCTAACTGGTAGGAACCTTTAAACTTAGTCTTACGCATATACATTGTAAGAGCCATTACAAGTCCTTCTATTGTAGTTCCTTGATCGATTACTAACTCCCAGTTATCACCAGGAGGTTGTCTTTCTGCTATAAGAATCTTATCTTCTTGAATCTCTATTTCTGCCATTACTGTCTCAATGTTTTACGAATAGTATATTCAGGATTAGTAAAGAACTCTGGTATTAAAGATTGATGAGTAGCTCTAATAGGGTTAATATCTAATCCTCCTCTTCGAGTATACAGACAAGATACCATTAGCTGCTCAGGATTACAAGCATCCGTTAAATGCTTAAATACCATTTCACAAATCTCTTCATGAAAGTGACTTACTGTTCTGTGACTCACAATATATTTAGCTATTGATTCAGCTGTCGGTACGTTTCTTCCTACAATTTTAATAAATACATCTCCCCAATCAGGTTGATTAGTTACTCTACAGTTAGATCTTAATAAGTTAGAGCTAAATCTAACAGTAGTAGTATCGTTATGCTCTTCAATATCAAGCTGACTTTCATCTGATTGAAAAGCTGTAAAATCTATAGCATCTAGATTAGCAATTTCTCCTAAGTCAGTGTATTCCTGGAAAGATAGAGGTTCAGTTTCTAGATCAGAAGCATAAAAAGTAACAGTAGTTATAGTTTCTAATAATTCATCTAAATCCCTCTTGACTCTTGCTTCTATACCGCTGATGCAGTCAGCTGCATTATCTCCTATTCTAGTCATATTAAATGAATTCAAATATAACTTAATAGACTTTGATTCTACGTGAAATTCACTATTACTAGGGCAAACAATTTTGAGCATTCCTGCTACCGGTTGACCTTTTGTTGTAATAGCTGACACTTCGTAACAATTCCAAGTATCTACTCCTACAAAGCTATCTGATGTTAATCCATAACCTTCTCTGTTTAAATATCTTGGGATCTTTACCAGTAAATCAGGAGCATAGGTATCTTTGTACCCAGCACCTCCTACAGTCCCTAAATGCTTAGACGCTATGTCTACTACTTCTTGATAATTTTTTACTTCACTCATATTACGTATTTAAAATATAAAGGCCATAGCCGATTAAAAGATTAAAATTTACTATTACTATATTCCATTGCTTTGCAATCCATACTTGGGGTAGAGAAAGTAATGCTCCTGCCAAATATGTATATGCCCCTATATTATCATACTTTAATAAATAAGGGGATGACATTATAAAAGCTGAGCCCATATAACCTAATCTATTACCCAATCGTTCTACAGGAGTAAGTCTACGTTCTTTGACTAGCACCCGTAGTATTTGTCTATACCATCTAGTCTCACATTTTAAGCAAGTTTTTTTATATTCATGCTTATATTTATGGTCTCTTTTACTTTTACCGCAAACGTTACAAGTTCTCATTTAATATATTCTAATATCTGATTAACTCTTTGCATAGGGGAACCAGTAACAGTCAAGTAAGGTTTACCTACTCCATCTAAAAAATCTTGAAAAGTACTATCTATCTTCTTTCTCCAATCCTCATTAACACTCCTAACCCCGTCATCTACAGAATCAAACTCTATAGGAAAGTATACATAATGAGTATATTCACTCTTTACTCTATTCCAAGTATCTTCTATATACCTTAAAACCTTAAGGTCTATATTTTCCATAAAATGAGAATAGACTACTAAATCCATATAACATCTATCCAAAATAAGATTATAAGGTTTGAGTAAAGCTTCTAAATGAAAACTACTGATAGCTAATTGAGTTTCAGAAGTACCATCTTCATTGATAGGAAAACCATATTCAGCTACACTACGAGTAGATTCATTAACAAACTCATACTTAGGAAATTTATTCTTAAGTAGCTCAAATACAGTAGTCTTCCCAGTACTACTTGCTCCTACTAATGCTATTCTCTTTATCATATAACCTTTTTTATTACTTAAATATAAGAAAAATATTACCTACTTCCAACCTATCCCTTTGAAAAAGTCTAACCATAAGTATAGTGACCTATCTCTCATAGTTTTCCACATATCCTTTTCTGTTATTTTAAAAGCATTAAAAAATATTTCCTTTAATACTCTACCTTCATCAACTCCGGGAGTTACTCTGTGAATCACACATCCCATAACATCATGCTTAAGATTAAAAGCTTTAATTTGAGGATCTTTACCTTTTAGTTCAGGGTATTTAGTTATAAGCCCCGGATGGCCGTTATATATAGTATAGGTAGAGCAGATATTTGGAGGCATAATTCTTAACCATCCATGAAGAGTAATTACTGGTTCCTTATAATATTGAAGTATATTTAAAATTTCATCCTCATTAGGTTTATTAGGTACCTCTAAATAACCTTTTTCTATAATTCTAGGATCTATAGTACGTACATTGCTTGGTCTTTTATTCGTAATTATACGAGTAGGCCAGTACCCTAAAGACTCTGCTAAATCAGCAATTTCTGAGCCAGTCTGGCTAAAGAATGTTATCCACGGTTGCTTTTCCATTTGTAAACCATCTAAATTTTTGTATGTTATTTAAAATTATATTAGAATCTTCTACTTCAAAGTTTATAAGCTCAAATAATTTTTGAGATTCTTTACTCCATAGTCCATCTGTTCCATATGTAATACCTTTGATGCCGTGTACTACAGGGTTACTCGTATCTAAAGAATATATCCAGTTAAAGTCTAAATGCTTATAAAAAGAGAATTCTTGAGGTAATCCACATCCTAGTAAATGATGAGGTTTATCTTTATTAATAACACCGTCTGTGAGTAAATCTCCTAGTAGCTTAACACGTCCTAGCATCCAACTAACGTATTTGTTAGGATGAGGGCAGGACTCTCTATAATATGAATAATCAAAAGATATAGCAATCATATCTACATCTGCTATTTCATCCATAGCTTTGTAGCAATCTCTAATCTCTCTATATGTTTTTCCCTGTACTACACCAATACTCTTACCGGGTACATCGCTATGTTTTTTTGACCAATCTGCTGCTTGTTGCATAGTTTTCTCTGCATTTTCTAAAGCATCTGGTATAATGTACCAGGTTGGTCTTAATTTTTCAACCCAATATGCAAACTTATCTGCATCAAAAGCTTCTTCTAATTCAAAAATTGAATTATCTAATATAACCTCTCTTCCTTTCCGAATTGCCTCTTTAAACTGATCTAAGTACTCTGTATCTTCTTCAAATAGGTGAACTAACGCATAATCGTAATCTGTATACTTCTGTACTTGTTTGAAAATTGACTTCGGTGATTCATGCGCTATTTTAATCATCCTTTAATGCGGTGTTTACTGAGTTATTCATTTCTTCGATAGATTGTCTAATTAAATTCATAGCTTCATCTAGCTTATTATCATTATATGCTACTGCGATTGCTGCCTTAGCTATATCTATAGGTACGTATTCTGTACCATCTACCTCTACGATATGATCTTCTAATTTAATCATTAAAAAACTGTTTAAGGTTAGGTCTAAAGTAGCTAAGGCTCTTTAAGACTTTTCTGTCCCTGGTGCGATAGATAACGTACCGTCCTTCCGCAACTTTTTCAAAATGACAGGCCTCACCTTGCTCCTCAGCTCTTTGGCTGACACTCTGTATGGCCTCTTCTTCAGTTGAACAAGCCTTCGACATATTAGAAGCTTGTACCTCTTGATATGCTGGCCATATCTTATCTTTAAGGCCATGTAACATAGTACCGTTCCCAAGGGAAACGTAAGTAATGTCGCACAAAGCATCCAAAACTTCCACAATGTCCCCTCTTTCGCAAGCTTCTCTATATTCTTCGAGTTCTTCGAGGATAAAGTCATAAACGAATTTCCACTCTTTTTCAGATGGGATTGTCGGTTCATAGTTGTTAGGTTTGTTAAACGTTTTGTTAAATGTTTCTACTTCATCTACAAATGGAACTCCATTAACCCATACAGGTAATTCTTCCATATCTTTCATCTCACTTTCTGAGAATGCTGTTAGTTGTTTGCCTTTCATAATACTAATGTTTACATGTTGATGCTAATTCTATATTTTTATAAAACTCTGCTTTAGCAGAATCCTCATCTAAGAATGCTCCTGTTAACTTAGCTGTTTGCATTGAAGCACTTTGATGCTTAACTCCTCTACATGATACACATGCATGAGTTGCATTTACTTGAACTGCTACTCCTAAATTACCTTCACATATCTTATCTACAGCATTATGTATTGCTACAGTTAGCTGTTCTTGTATTGCACCTCTTCTACCGAACTGCTCTACTATTCTATTTAGTTTAGATAGTCCTACTACCTTACCATCTTCTGATGCTATATAAGCAATACTTACTGTACCTCTAATAGCTTGATGGTGGTGAGAACACATAGACGTTACTGGTATGTTACTTTCTTGTACTATACCGTCATAACCATCTGATGGAAATGCTGTGATACGGTCTAGAGGATTATATCTTCCAGCCCATAAGTCATTAACGTATGCTTTAGCTACTCTCATAGGAGTATCTGATGAGTTAGGATCGGATTCGTAATCACATCCTA
>ERZ1039804.1665-NODE-1665-length-12235-cov-5.156814_pt1 | contig 12235 bp, 10 predicted proteins | sample MGYA00383089_ERZ1039804 | MGnify/ENA primary metagenome ERZ1039804 (study PRJEB29581, sample SAMEA5548359) | metagenome | biome: marine; feature: coastal; material: water | depth 1 m | study: Short-term variability in the microbial, nano- and picoplankton...
TACGTCCTTTTGTTAGTGGAATAAATTCACCAAATTCTTTGATAACTTCAATCACCTTTTGTCCAGGTTTTACCTTAATTCCAGATTGTGTATAATACCCAAATTTCACCGTTTCACCTACGGTCACCTTTCCTCCGTCAAGCGGTGCAGTTTCTGTGATGATATTTAAAAAAGAAGATTTTCCAGTTCCATTTTTACCAATAATTCCAACACGCTCTCCACGTTTAAAAACATAGTCAAACCCATCTAAAATCTTTTTATCGCCATACGATTTTTTTAATTTGTGGAGCTCTAAGATTTTACTCCCCAAACGTTCCATGTTAATTTCTAACTGAACTTGATGATCTTGTCTTCTTTGGTGTGCTTTTTTTTTGATCTTATAAAAATCATCTGTTCTCGACTTCGATTTTGTCGTTCTTGCTTTTGGTTGCCTACGCATCCAGTCCAATTCCTTTTTGAATAAACTTTTAGCTTTGCCCAAATTGGTAGCTTCCAAAGCTAAGCGCTCCTCTTTATTTTGAAGATAGTACGAATAATTCCCTTTGTATTTATAGATCTTCCCTTCGTCCAATTCTATAATTTCATTACATACACGTTCTAAGAAATAACGATCATGGGTTACCATGAATAACGTTATTTTTTCTTTTGCAAAGAAAGCTTCTAGCCATTCAATCATTTCTAAATCCAAATGATTTGTGGGTTCATCTAGAATTAACAGGTCGGGTTTGTTAATTAAAACAATGGCCAAAGAAAGCCGTTTTTTTTGTCCTCCAGAAAGTGCTCCTACTTTTAATGTTAGATCGTCTAATTTTAATTTTGACAAAATTTGGCGGTATTGGGTTTCAAAATCCCATGCATTGTATTGCTCCATCAAATCAAAAGCCGTTTGAAATGCGTCGGCATTTTCAGGATTTTCTAAAGCTGCTTCATATTGTTTCACGACATTCAATACCGTATTGTCAGTCGCAAAAATAGTTTCCTCGATCGTAAGCGCTGGATCCAAATCCACATTTTGAGCCAAATAAGCAATAGAAATCCCTTTCCTACTTATAATCTGACCTGTATCGGAAGTGTCTAGACCTGCAATGATATTCAAAATAGAAGTTTTTCCACTTCCGTTTTTAGCTACAAAAGCTATTTTTTGATCTTTGTTAATTCCGAAAGAAATGTCATTAAATAAAACACGTTCTCCGTAAGACTTAGAGATATTTTCTACTGTTAAGTAATTCAAGAGGTTGATTTTTAGGAATTACAAAGAAACAAAAAACCCGAACGTTAACTCGGTTTTTAAAGGGATTAATTAACTTATTTGTACCCATTGTTTCTTTGGGTTTATTTTTTATAAAAAAGTTTCTATTGCATCAGAAAAAAGTACAATTAAAAGCTTATTTTTAATCTTTCAAAAGCTCACAGATGCTAAATATTAAGAACCTTTCAATTTCTTTTCTTCAAAATAAAAAGTTTGAAGCAGCTGTTGATGATGTTTCTTTTTCATTACATCAAAATGAAATTTTAGGCATGGTAGGAGAATCGGGAAGTGGAAAATCGATTACTTCTTTAGCGCTTTTAGGGTTATTGCCAAAAGGAATTGCGAGAGTTGATGGAACTATCTTCTACAATGAAGAAAATATAACTACCTATTCAGAAAAAGCATTTCAGAAAATAAGAGGTCGTAAAATTGCCATGATTTTTCAAGAACCCATGAGTTCTCTAAATCCAACTCTTACCTGTGGGTATCAGGTTGCAGAAATTTTACAACAACACACCCAGCTTTCTAAAAGTGAGATTTATGCTGCTGTAATTGCTCTTTTCGAAAAAGTAAAATTACCCCGAGCAACTAGCATTTTTAAAGCATATCCGCATCAAATTAGTGGGGGGCAAAAACAACGGGTAATGATTGCCATGGCAATCGCTTGCAAGCCGGAAATTTTGATTGCTGATGAGCCAACTACAGCTTTAGACGTTACCGTACAAAAGGAAATTATCTTGCTGTTAAAAGAATTGCAACTAGAATATGGAATGAGTATTCTTTTTATTACCCACGATTTAGCCTTGGTCTCGGAAATAGCAGATCGGGTAGTTGTCATGTATAAAGGAAGCCTCGTTGAGCAAGGAAGTACAAAAGAAGTTTTTTTAAATCCGCAAAAAAACTACACCAAAGCATTAATCAATGCGAAGCCAAATTTAGAGCGAAGGCTACATACATTACCAACGGTTCGAGATTTTATCGAAGAAACTTTTGATAGTAGTGTTTATACGAAAGCGGAAAGAGCTCGTTTTCATGAAAAAATATATCAGAAATCCCCCCTGTTAGAAATTCGCAATCTAAAAAAAGAGTTTATTACCAAAGGGGCATGGTTTCAGAAAGGCGAAGTAGTAAAAGCCGTCAATAATGTTTCATTTCAGATCTTTGAAGGAGAAACATTGGGTTTGGTTGGAGAGTCTGGTTGTGGTAAAACGACTTTGGGTAGAACTATTTTACATTTAGAAAAAGCAACCTCTGGGCAAGTTCTTTTTGAAGGAATAGACATAACAAAGCTATCCAAAACAGGGTTGAAGAAACTTAGAAAAGACATCCAGATTATATTTCAAGATCCTTTTTCATCACTAAATCCTAGAATTACCGTTGGGAATACTATTTTAGAACCGATGAAGGTCCACGGCATTCTGTCAAACAATAAGGAAAGAATAACCTATGTTTTAGACCTGTTAAAAAAAGTGGGTTTAGAAGAAGAACATTTTAACAGATATCCCCATGAATTTTCGGGTGGTCAAAGACAGCGAATTGGTATTGCAAGAACAATCGCATTGCAACCGAAGTTAATTATTTGCGATGAATCGGTTTCAGCTTTAGATGTTTCTGTTCAAGCGCAAGTTTTAAATTTATTGAATGCATTGAAAGCAACATTTAATTTTACCTATATTTTTATTTCCCATGACCTTTCTGTGGTCAAATACATGTCAGACCAATTAGTGGTCATGAATCAAGGAGAGATTGAAGAGATTGGTGATGCGGATGTTATTTACAAAGCACCAAAAACAAGATATACAAAAACACTTATTGCCTCAATTCCTAAGGGGATTTAGCCTTTTTTAATCTCTCAATAAGTGGTATATTACACCCCAAAATTAGATAAGAAACCTTTATGAAAATAATTGTACCAATGGCCGGAATAGGGTCGCGTTTAAGACCTCATACTCTCACGATTCCTAAACCTTTAACGGTTATTGCAGGAAAACCAATTGTACAACGTTTGGTGGAAGATATTACTGCTGTTGTAGCGCAAGAAATAGATGAAATAGCCTTTATAATTGGACCAGCAGCAAAAGGGTTTCCCGCAAATACGAAAGAGACCTTATTGAAAATTGCAGCAACATTAGGAACCAAAGGATCGGTATACATTCAAGAAGAAGCCTTAGGAACTGCACATGCACTTTATTGTGCCAAAGATGCCTTGAGTGGGCCCTGTGTTGTTGCTTATGCAGATACATTATTCAAAGCAGATTTTAAATTAGACGCAAGTGCGGATGGTGCCATCTGGGTAAAGCAAGTGAAAGATCCAAGTGCCTTTGGTGTAGTAAAAGTAGAAGACGGTTTTATTACCGACTTTATTGAAAAACCAAAAGATTTTGTTTCAGATTTAGCGATTATAGGGATTTATTATTTTAAAGACGGAGACCGTGTAAGAAAGGAAGTCGAATATATGGTTGACAACGATTTAAAAGAGAATAACGAATACCAATTGACCAATGTCTTAGAAACTTTAAAAAGAGAAGGCGCAAAATTTATTCCAGGAAAAGTAGATGCTTGGATGGATTGTGGCAAAAAAGATCCTACTGTAGATACCAATAAACAAGTGTTAGGCTTCGAGTATAAAGCAGGCAACGACCTAGTCTCTAAAGATGTTGTTCTAGACAATTCAGAAATTATTCAACCCTGTTTTATTGGTGAAAATGTGGTATTAAAAAACACAAAAATAGGCCCCTATGTTTCTATTGGGGCAAACAGTATTGTTACAGATTCAACCATTAAAAATGCGCTAATTCAATCAAATGTCTCTATAAAAAATGCAGATTTAGAGCAGGCAATGATAGGAAATCATGCCAAATACAACGGAAAGTACACTTCGGTAAGTATTGGTGATTATACCGAATTATTATAAATGAAATTTAGCAGAAAGAATAGCGAAAAAAAAGTTGTGAGGCGTTCTATTAAAAGTGCGCTAGGTCTTTATTTTTTATTCTTTGTGCTTTTTTCGATGCCTTCATATGCACAAGATAGTATTGCGTTGCCAAAAGATTTGAACGAAGAAAAAGAGTTGAAATTTCAACAATATTTTTTTAAAGCTTTGGCAGAGAAATCGATTCGAAATTTTCAAAAATCGATCGAGAATCTGGAGAGTTGCAACCAAATAATACCAAATGATGTAGCTGTTTTTTTTGAGTTTTCTAAGAATTATTTTGCGCTGCATCAAATAGAATTGGCCAAAGAATATATTGATAGAGCTTTGGTAAAAGACCCGGAAAACCACTGGATGTTACAGCATTTAGTTGCGGTTTTACAGAGTAGTAATAGTTATGCTGAAGCTATTCAAGTACAAATTGAACTGGTTGCTCAGAAACCTAAAAATGTTCAACTAAAAGAAGCGTTAATAAAGCTTTACCTTAGGAATAATCAACCAGAAAAAGCACTTGAGACTGTAAATTTAATCACGGAACAAAATGGATCTACAGTGTATATTCGAGACTTAAAAACGGCCTTAGAAAAAAGAAAATTAAGATTTAAAAAAAAAGAAGAAGAACCTACGAAACTAGAATCTTTTCAAGCTAAATTTGATTTTGATAAAACCTACCATTCTCTGAAACGTTTATTGAAAAATTCTAAAAATGAAGCAGTTTTATTAAAGTATAGCAAACTAGGAATTCATCGATTTCCAGCCCAACCCTACGTATATTTGGTGCAAGGAAAAATATTGAATCATCAGAAAGCGTACAAAAATGCGTTATCTATATTGAATAGGGGCATTGATTTTGTCATTGAAGATGAAATGGAACAAGATTTTTTTAGAGAAATTGCAAAATCATATAAAGGTTTGGAAAACCTACAAGAGGAGAAAAAGTATTTAAAGAAATTAAATAAAGAATGAAGCTGATGAAATACCTTTTTGGAATATGCGTTCTTTTGCTGTTTTTTACATCTTGTGGGACTTACAAAAGAGTCATTAATGCCAATGCAATTGCAGAAAAAATGTCTGTGAGAAAAGTTGCAAGAAAGCATGTTGCAGCTAATTTTGATAAAAAGACGCTTGCAGCAAAAGTAAAAGTAAAATTTGACAACGGCAAAACAAAAGAAAATGTTAGTGTTACCCTACGGCTTGTAAAAGACGAAGTTCTTTGGTTAAAAGTGTCAAAATTCATTACAATTTTAAGAGTAAAAATAACGCCAACAAGCGTACAATACTATTCTCCTTTTTTTAAAAATTATTATGATGGCGACTTTTCAAGTTTGGAGGAACTATTAGGATTTGAAATTAATTTTGAACAATTGCAAAACGTACTTTTAGGGCAATCAATACAGAATGTAAAAAAGCAAAAACAACAACTTGAAATAAAAGACAATGCCTTTGTATTATCACCAAAAGTCCAGTCCGATTTGTTTAAGATCTTTTATTCAGTAAGCCCATCACATTTTAAATTAGAGAAACAACAGATCATAAACCCAATAAAGGAACAGCAATTAGATATTTTATATTCGAATTACAAGATAATTGAAACCGAAGTTTTTCCGACAAAAATTAGTATTAAAGCACAGCAAAAGAAGAAATATACACAGATAGATGCAACGTTCAAATCCATTAAATTAAACACAGCAGTAAATACTTCTTTTAGGATTCCAGCAAATTATAAACGCCTCAATTTATAATGATTAGACAGCGGTTTTACATTCCATTCCTTATTTTATTATTAAGTACAGTTTCCATTTCTGGGCAAACTCGTAAGCAGTTAGAAACACAACGAAAGAAATTAAACCTCAAGATTAAAAAGGTAAATAAGTTGCTTTTTGAAGCTGAAAAAGATCAAAAAAATGCTTTGGAAGACTTAAGTGCCCTCAATCAAAAAATTGAAGTTCGAGAGAAATTGATTGAAACAATTCATTTAGAAGTCAAACTCTTATCTGCTGAAATTGTTGCTAATGAAAACAAAATAGCGGAACTCAATACACGGCTATCTGCCTTGAAAGAGGATTATGCATCGATGATTTTTAAATCATATAAGAGCAAATCTCAACAAAGTAGAACCATGTTTTTATTGTCTTCTCGTAATTTTAGACAAGCCTATAAGCGTTTGGAGTACATGAAGCAGTATGCTTCTTTTCGGAAAAAACAAGGAGAAGAAATCATCGTACAAACAGATATTATAAAGCAATTTGTAGCTTCTTTAAATCTACAAAAGCAAGAAAAAGACACGCTTATTTTATCAGAAAACGAACAAAAAAACAAGATCGAACAAGATAAAAAAAGTCAAGAAAAACTCGTTTCTGAAATTAAAAAGAAAGAAAAAAAATACAAGAGTGAACTTCGAAAATCGATTCGAGAAGAAAAAAAGATTGCACAAAAAATAGACAAACTAATTAGAACAGCCATTGCGCGGGCGAATAGAAAAGTAAAAGGAAATTCAAACAAAAAAAAGAAAAATGAATTTATTTTAAGTCCAGAAGCAAAAGCTTTAGCGGCAAAATTTGAATCGAACAAAGGAAAGCTCCCCTGGCCTTTAAGAGAGAGTTTGGTTATTAGACGTTTTGGGAAACAGCCACATCCCACCTTTAGTGGAATTACAATTAACAGTTCTGGATTGCATTTGGCAACCAAAAAAGGAGCGTATGCATCTGCTATTTTTGGAGGTACCGTTTTGGCAATTCAATTGACGACTGAGCGGAAAAAAAATGTTTTAATACAGCATGGTAATTATATTACGGCTTATAACAACCTAGAAAACTCTTTGGTTAAGAAGGGAGATACAGTAACAATTGGGCAAGAATTAGGAAAAGTATACACCGATAAAGTAACCGGTAAAACAACCCTAATCTTTTTATTATTTAAAAATACGACGCGCTTAAATCCAGCCTCATGGCTGCTCAAACGATAAGTCAACGTTGCATTACTTTTTTAATAATATTCTTTCTTGTGATTGCGGCTGTCGTAATTACACCAGAAAATAATGCTGCTGCTACACCTGCTGTAACGATGTCCTGACCGGTTAAATAAAAATTTTTAATAGGAGTTTTTGGCTTCAAGAAACGTTGTCTGAAACGTTTTGGAGTATGGTCCAATCCATAAATTTCTCCTTCCTGATAATTGATGAAATGCTTTGTTGTTAAAGGGGTAGAAAGTTCATAATGTTCAATCTTTTCTTCTAGATGTGGAAGTTGTTTGTATAATTCATTCAGTAAGCGTTGCGCAATTTTTTCTTTCATTGCGGTATAGCTTTCGTCTCGTTTCATCCAGTTTGAATTTTTCCACTTGTCAAAAGGTTCGTAGGGCAATAATGTGATGATATCAATGGTGCTTTTTCCTGGATATCGATTGGACCAATCTGGATCTTTCGCAGATGGAAAAGAAATATAAACTACTGGAAAATAGGACTTTAAATCTTTTACATAATTATCGACTGCAGTATCATGATCTATTTTATCTGGATAAATCCAATAGTTTGTTTTTGGTAATTTCAGTTCTTCTTTTAATTGATGTTTTCCTACAATTTGCTTTGGAAGTAATTTGTCATAGGTCGTCATAATCCCAGCCCCAGAAATAATATTTTTTGCAGAAAATATTTTACCGTCCTTCATTTTTACCCCAGTAGCCTTGTTCTTATCGATTATAACCTCATCTACTTCCGCACTAATTAAAATAGTACCTCCTGCATTTTCGATGACTTTATCAACGGTTGTTGCAATTCTAGAAGAGCCTCCTATAGGAAAGCTTCCACCAGAAAAATAATGACGGGCAACGGCAGCATGCATTACAAAACTACTTTGTTTTGGGGGCAAACCATAATCGCCATATTGTGCAGAAAGCACCTTTATTAAGGTTTCGTTTTTGGTGATAGCCCTTAGTACCTCATCGGTTGTTTTGTCTGAAAAGGCATAAAACTTTTTTCGCAGTTTACTACCAATTTAAGCACTTAAAACAGGGGGTAGTGCTTTGTCCATATAAAAGCCTTTACTTGTGTTTACAGCAGCAAAAACCAAGTCAACATAGGTTGTAATTGCTTCTTTCTCGTTTGGGAAGTAGCTACATAATTTGTTTTTAAAATTTTGCACGCCTTTCACAAAATCATACGATTTGTTTCCAATAATAATTTTATCATACACCACGCCCATGTCTGCCCATTTGAGCTGATTGTCAGAGATGTAGTCGAATACTTTTTTTATGATTGCATCTTCTCTTTGCACCTCGCCGATATAATGAATCCCAACATCCCATTCAAACCCTTTTCTCTTGAAGACATGGGTAAATCCACCAGCAATATAATGACGTTCTAAAACCAGCACTTTTTGTCCTTCTTTTGCAAGAATTGCTGCGGATGTTAAGCTCCCCATTCCTGAACCAATAATGATGGTGTCGTACTGTTCTGCTAAGACTAGTTTTTTCTTGTAAGATTGAATCATTTTTTAAAATTGAGATGTCTTAGGCTAAGATACAATCTTAAAATTTAGAAGAAATTTAATGGGCTTTGTTACTGATTTTTCTTGTAAGTCCGAATATTTTTGACCCGTTTAGAGAAATAAAGCTTTTAATTCTGTCGCGTCTGCAGGGTTAAGTTTTCCGGCTAGAACTAGACTCAATTGTTTTCTTCTTAATGCGCCTTCAAAGCGTTCTTTTTCCAAATCTGTTTCTGGAATAATTTGTTCAATTTTTACAGGTTTTCCTGTGTCATCAACAGCTACAAAGGTGTAAATACCCTCGTTTACCTTTGTTTTTTCTCCAGACAGTCTGTCCTCTATCCAAACATCTGCAAAAATCTCCATAGAAGATCTAAAAGCACGCGATACTTTTGCTTCAACAGTAACCACACTTCCAACGGGTACAGATTTGTTAAAGGCAACATGATTCACTGAGGCAGTAACGACAATTCTTCTAGAATGACGTCTTGCTGCAATACTGCAAGCACGATCCATTCGGGCCAATAGTTCGCCACCAAAAAGATTGTCTAAATAATTTGTTTCACCAGGTAAAACCAAATCGGTTAATATTGTTAACGACGCTTTAGGTGTTTTTGAATTCATGAATTTTTTTTACAAAGGTAAGAATCGTTTTCGAACGAAAGAGGGTATCAAAAGAAAAGAGATTTTGAATTTTTAGAATTTTTTAGCTAAAATCCAGGCGTCTTTAGAAACCTCTTTTTTTATTGTTGTTAGCGCTGCAAGCGCTTCTTTGCGCGAGTAAAAACTATCGAAAGCAACTTGAGTGAGCCCCCATTTATTCAATCCTAAAATAGTAGCATTATAACCTTTCTTTTTTAGTTGTTTTAACTTCTTTTCTGCATTTTCTGGGAATTGAAAAGAACCAGCGACTACATGAAAAGATTTTGGAGATTCCTTGGTTACCTGTAAAGAAATTGTTGGTAATGGATTTGAAATAACAAACGTAGCTGCTTGTATTTTCTTGTCGATTGTTTCTTTTTGAGAAGCATACATCTGTTCTTGCTGTCTTTCTTGATATCCGTTGCGAACAATAAAACCGAGAGATAACAAAACAACAGCTGTTGCTGCATATTTAGCAAACAAAGGAATGACAGATTTGCTTGTGCTTGCATGAACTGGGTGTTTTATTGCTGGCGATGAAACCGTTGATAAACCAAAAGAATTTGTTAAGAAATTATGCTCTTTTTGAGGTTCGAAAATCAACTGTTTTTCTTCATTGAAAGCGATTGCTCCAATATTTTCAAAAACAACAGCACCGTTTTTTAAAGATTCGTTCCAAGAAGTAACAGTTGTACTAATTTTTACAAGCGCTTTTTCAAAAGAAATATTTTCTACAGCGGCAATATAATTGACCACCAAACCATCATTTTGCTTCAAATGCGCATTGAATGTTATTTGCTTTGTTGGTGGATGAAAAGTATGTGAAAAGGAATTGACTTTTGCGCCAATCTTATTTGTAATAAAACCACCAAAATTGGGTACAACTACACAATCATACCTATATAGTAAATCGTTGATGTATTTTTCTACTGTCATATACACAAATATAAGAAATTTGTAAACCTCCAAACGCTGTTGGTCTAAAAATTATTAACAATTTTTTTATATATTGGTAATCAAATTGTTGTCTTTTGGAAGAAGAAAAACTATTAGCAATCTTACGGTTGCAAAGAAGCAAAGCTGTTGGCGATATTTTGGTCAAAAAACTCATTTTGCACGTGGGAGATGTTGCGCAAATCTTCAAAGAAAAAAAGACAACTCTAGCAAAAATTAATGGTATTGGAGAATATGCTTTAAAGCATTTGTTTGATTCGAGCAATGTTTTAAAAGCAAAACAAGAGTTAGACTACATTCAAGAAAATAACATTCAATACTCCTATTTTTTAGAGGATGGATATCCTACAAACTTACTCAATTGTATTGATGCGCCCATCCTTATTTTTAAAGATGGGCGCATCGATGTTTCGAACGATAAAATCATATCGATTGTAGGAACAAGAAATATGAGCTCTTATGGCCGAGATTTTTGCAATCAACTCATTAAAGAGTTATCAATTTACAATCCAATAATTGTAAGCGGTTTTGCATACGGAGTTGATATTTGTGCCCACAAAGCAGCTATAAAAAACAACTTACAAACGATTGCGGTTTTAGCACATGGTTTCGAACATACATATCCAAAAGTACATAAAAAACACATCCATCAAGTCAATGAAAATGGGGGGGGTTATCACCGAATTTTGGCACGATGATCCACCACAACGTGAGAATTTTTTAAAAAGAAACCGGATCGTTGCAGGCATTTCAAAAGCAACAATTATTATAGAATCTGCAGAAAAAGGAGGTTCTTTGGTAACGGCAGACATTGCCAATTCATACGATCGAGATGTTTTTGCCTTGCCAGGAAGAGCTTCAGATATTTTTAGCAAAGGCTGTAATGATTTGATAAAAAACAACAAAGCTGCTGTTATAACTACTGCCTCAGATATTGTGAAGATGCTGAATTGGGATTTGCAAGAAAAACCAGTATCAATCCAATAACAATTGTTTCTTGAATTGAATGAAAAGGAACAAAAAATATATGACTTTTTACATTGTAAAGGCCAACAGCCTATCGATGTTATTTCTTTAGAGTGTAATATTCCAGTATTTCAACTTTCACCTCTTTTGTTGCAGTTGGAAATGAAAGGTGTTTTAAAACCTTTGCCAGGGAAGTTGTTTGAACTGATTTAATTATTCTTATTTTTGAGCAAAATCAACAGAAAGATGGCGGTAGAGAAAAAATTGATGTCTAAGAAAAAGCCAACATTTCCTATAAACGAAATGTTAGGAAAGTATTTATTGAAATACAATAGAACCATAAAGATCCCTATTTTTTATGATGATTTATTGCGTTTTCAGGGCTCAATTACGGTGTATGATAAAAGTGAAGATGATACTCTTTGGATTCGAACCTATTATTCAGAATTTGACCGGCAAGAAATAGATAAGAGTTTAAAAAAAATATACACAATGTTGCATTCTGATGGAAATGATGCAACCATTCCTTTTTTAAATGTAGATGCTATTGATTACTGTACGTTTGGGAATTCAAAGCCCTTTCGTATAAAAATCAGGAATATTCTAAATGATAATTACACGTATTTTTATGTAAAAAAAGCGGATGCATCCCGGGTTTATGGTTTAGAGTTAGAACATATTTTGTCTCCCCATAACCTGAATTTTCTGGTGTATAAAGACACTTTAATCGAAGAACATATTGCTGGAATTCCTGGAGATGATTTTATAAAAGATTTCCTGCCAAAATGTACAGAAGCTGAAAAATCTCAAATTGCTAAAGAGTTTATAAAGTTCAAAGAACGTTGCCTTGTGCGTTTGTTAGGAGATATGCGTTCGTATAATTATGTGATTATTCCCACACATGATTTTGATCAAATCATTTATAAGATTAGAGCCATCGATTTTGATCAACAATCTTTTGAAGGAAATTTAAAAGTCTATAACCTTCAGTTCATGAAAGAGAACTTCAAA
>ERZ1039804.1667-NODE-1667-length-12230-cov-6.033101_pt1 | contig 12230 bp, 14 predicted proteins | sample MGYA00383089_ERZ1039804 | MGnify/ENA primary metagenome ERZ1039804 (study PRJEB29581, sample SAMEA5548359) | metagenome | biome: marine; feature: coastal; material: water | depth 1 m | study: Short-term variability in the microbial, nano- and picoplankton...
ATTTCTATAATATAAAATATAAAATGGAAAAATCTACAAATTATAAAGGAAAGGCAAAAGGTGTAGTAAATAATAAAAACTTAAAATGGAAGATTACTATTTTTGATAAAGACAAGAATGAATTTAAGGAAGGTAAATTTACAACTATATCTGCTTTAAATGAAGGTATGAATTTGAATTTAAATGGTGATTATGTTAGAAGAATTATGACGAAATACAGAGCAGATACAACTATGAGAAATGGTGATAACTCATTTTTAAATCGTTGGGGACATATTAAAATTGAAAAAATATTTGAGCCAAACATTTAGGAAAAACTAAAAATTAAAATAATATTAATTTTTTTCTATATTATTAAAAAAATTGATATAAAGATTTAATTTTATAGAATATAATAAAAATGACAGAATTAAAATATTTTGATAATATAAATAAAATGCCGAGATTGTCTAAAAATGAAAAAATTAGAAGAGATACTCAAAAATTATTAGATGACCTTAAAAGCAAGTTAAACCCAAGAACATTTAAATCTTTTACTAATGAAATTACAAATAAACGCATAGATGCTGTTAAACGTTTAGCAGATAAATTTAAAACTATAAAAACATCTACTGATACAAATATTACAAAGAAAACAATTGTTAAATCAGTTGATGAAGTAAAATCAAAAGCAATTAAGAAGATACAAAAATTAGCATATAAAGATGCTTCGTTTATTCCAAAAATAAATCAATTTAATAAAACTGGTAAAAGTATCAGTATAACAAAATTAACACCTAATAAATTTAAATCAATTGTTAATAAATTAGATTTAACTAAACGAGTTATTATACAAGCAAATAATTCATATCATACACTTACACCTGAAAATAAAAATAAATTTTTAGATGATATAGATAAATTCTTTATTAGAGAAGGAAAACAAGGAACAGGAAGTGATGCTGAATATTGGAGTGAATTAGCAGATACTGCTGAAATTATTATAAGAAGACCTAAATGGTTAGGTAAAAGTAAAAATGAGGGAGCATTCTTTAATTATTACAATAATTATCCTATGATAGATTTAAAAGAATTTCAAATATATACTAAAAAAAATGATTACCAAGAAAATTGTTTTGTAGAAGCACTCATACAAAGTAAAATTTTAACAGATATTGAAATTAATGATTTAAGACAAATGATTAAAGGTAAATATATTGCTACAAAAAATTTTACTGAAATAGCAAATAAATTTAATTTACATATTGAAGTTAAACATTTATTTGATAAAAATAAAAAAAAGTATGGTTCAAAAGATGGTAAAAATGTTGTATTAGGATTAATAGATAAACATTATTTTATTGTAAAAGAAGTTCCTTACAATATGTTTGCTATTCAAAATATTGATAATATTAAGCATCTTTCTAATTGGAATGAAATTGGTGCATTTGATTTAGATGATAAATGTTATAAAGTTAAAAAAAATAGATTTACTAACTCATTTCATTTAATTAAATATATGTATGAAAATAAAGATAAATATTTTACTCCACTACCTTATGAAGATTATCTTTCAACACAATATAAAAACGAAGCACCTGAAATAACAAATTTAGAATATAATTATGGAACTGCTATAAAAGATAATGATAAACCTGAACCTAAAGAAAATAAATATGATGATAAAGTTATATTTTATGATTTTGAAACAACAACAGAAGGATTACAACACGAAGCATATATGGTTTGTAATAGTGAAACTGATTGTATTAATGGAGAAAAATGTGGTTTAGTTATGATGAGAAGATTATTTGAGAAATTTTATGTTAAACCTCAATACACTAAAAAATGGAATAAATATGAAGAAAAATATGATTTTACATATATTACTAAAGAAAGAAGATTAATATTAATAGCACATAATGCTGGTTATGATTTTTGTTTCTTACAACAATATTTACAATTAGAAAGTGTTGCTAAAAGAGGACATAATTTATTAGAAGCAAAAGGTGTATTCAATTATGGTAAGGGTAGAACAATTAAAGTTATATTAAAAGATAGTTATTCAGTTATTACTATGCCTCTTGCTAATTTTGGTAAATGTTTTGGTCTTCCTCAATCAAAAGAAATATTACCTTATAATTTATATACAAAAATTAATGTAAATAAAAAATTAATATCAATTGATGAATGTAAAATATGTTGTGATATTCAAGTAAGACAAAATTTAATTCATAAAATTCCTAATAAAAAAGATTATGATGATTATTTTAATTTATTTATGGAGAATTGTAAAAATAATGATTGTATTTTGGTTCAGTCCAACGAAGGAGGACATTTCGTTCAGTCCAACGAAGGAGGACAAGGGGTTAAAGGGGAAAATCCTCTTGAGGTTACACTTATTGATATAATCAAATACTCACAATTTTATTGTCAAAAAGATGTTGAAGTATTAAAACTTGGTTATGAAAAGTTTGATAAAATATTACATGAAGCAACAGGTTTAAATATTATTAATTTTATGAGTTCAGCACAATTAGCCCATCGTTTTATGTTAGATAGAGATGTATTTGAAGGAGTAAAACAATTAAGTTCTACACCAAGAGATTATATTATGAAATGTATGGTTGGAGGGAGAACTATGTGTGCAGAAAATACTAAACATCATAAAACAGGTAGAATTCAAGACTTTGATGCTGTAAGTTTATATCCTTCTGCTATGAGTAGATTAGGTGGTTATTTATTAGGAACTCCTAAAATTATTGAAGGAGAAATGAAAATTTATGAAATATTAAAAATAAATAGTGATGGATATTTTATTCAAATTAAAATTACTAAAGTAAATAAATACTTACGCTTTCCATTAATGAGTTATAAAAATAAAGATGGAGTAAGAACTTTTAGTAATGATATGGTAGGTAAAAATATATATGTATGTAAAATTGAATTAGAAGATTTAATTAAATATCATAAAATAGAATTTGATATTATTGATGGTTATTATTATAATGAAGGTAGAAATAATAAATTAAAAGAAGTAATTGATTTTGTATTCAATCAAAGATTAGAAATGAAAAAAGTAAAAAATTCATTAGAACAAATTTATAAATTAATTATGAATAGTTCTTATGGAAAAACATTACAGAAAGCAATTGATGAAAATTTAGTATTTAAAACAAGTAATGAAATTGATAATTATGTAGATAAGAATTATAATTATATTCATAAATATGAAAAAATAAATGATGATGGAGATATTGATAGATATGCTATTACAACATTAAAAGGTATTGAAGACCATTTTAATAATTGTGCTTGTGGTGTTGAGGTTCTTGCTATGAGTAAAAGAATTATGAATGAGGTTATGTGTCTTGCTGAAGATTTAGATATTGAATTATTTTATCAAGATACGGATAGTATGCATATATATGAAGAAGACATTAAAAAACTTGCAAAAAATTATGAGAAAAAATATAATAAAGTTTTAATTGGTAAAGGTATGGGACAATTCCATAGTGATTTTGATAGTAATATTATTAAGAGTGATATTCACGCAACAGAGAGCATATTTTTAGGTAAAAAATGTTATATTGATAAATTAGAAGGTAAAGACGAATATGGTAATAACGCTGTAGATTATCATATTAGAATGAAAGGCGTAAGTAATAAAAGTATATTATATAAAAGTATTCAAGAAAATAAATCATTATTAGAAATATATAAAAATTTATTAAACGGAAATAAAGAAAAATTTGACCTTGCTTGTGGTGGTAATAAATGTTGTTTTGTATTTAATAATGACTACACCATTAAATCCAAATATGAATTTTTAAGAGAAGTTAAATTTTAAGAGAAGTTAAATTTTAAGAGAAGTTAAATTTTAATTAATACATTTTATTTTTTTTTACATTTGTTTTAGGTATTTTAGGGTTATTAACTTTCTTGTCTTTTTCTTGTTTTGCTAAAATTGCTTTTTGTAGAGCAGGTGGTAATTTCTTTTGTTTTTCAGTAAGAGGCATTTATACATTTAATAAATATTTTATTTTTTAATTTTTTCTAAAAGGTCTGTATCGTGATTTAATTTAGTTTTTCCTTCTAATTTATTTACAAATGAATAAACACGTGCCATCGCCCATTGTTCTTTACTCATTTTAGCACTCAAAGGTGCTTTAACATTTTTTTTACCGTCTTTTGTTCTAACGCTTTGAGGATTGGTTTTATATGCCCCTATGCCTCTATCATATACTTCATCAATCACACTTTTAGGTATTTTACTTATTCTTGCGATGTCGCTTTTACTTAACGAAGTTTCTTTAATATTATGACGCTTAAAATATTCAGTTTTATTAGTCATTTATAGATTACATTATATTTTAAATTGTGTTAAAAATTTAATATATCTTTCATTTGCTTCTTGTTCTTTAATTACTTTGTAACAACATTTATGATATTCTCTCGTAGTCCAGTCAGGGTGAGGCTTACCATTCTTTCTTGATGTTCCTATTGATTTTAAAGGTTTATCACATTTTAGACAATTAGGCATCTAAATTATATTAATATATATCTATATTTTTTTCTACGAAATTAACCATAATTGTTTATCTCGTGAAATGTCTTTCATTTTAAAATTTGTTAAATTAAGGGATTTATCCCCTATGACCCCTTGCCCTCCTTCGTTGGGCTGAACGAAATCTAAATCTATTATATTTAAGGGTATATCTATGTCTTCATCTGTTATAGTTATTTTATTACCAGCAATATCATTAAACCAATTTATAGTTTGATTAAGGTGTATAGCCCATTCTAAATCAACCTTTTTCATACGATAAGTTCCTTTAATACCGAGTTCTTTTGCTTTAATAATTAATTGTTCTCTCAACATTTTATATTATATTTAGAAAATAATTGTCTAAATAATTGTCTATTTTTCTAAAATTAAAATATAAATGTATATTAAAATATGTCGGCTGAAGAAGAAGAAGAAATCGTTAATGATGAACCTAAAACAATTGAAGACCAATTAGCACCTGAAAATGCTAAACCAACTAAACTAAACAAGAACGGCAAACCTCGTAAAGTATTATCACCAGAAGCATTAGAAAAACTCCGTTTAGCACGAGAGAAAGCAAATGCTATACGCAAAGAAAGTTATACTAAAAAGTTAGAAGAAAAGGTGGAGAAACTTAAATCCGTTAAGCCGAACGAAGAAGAAATACCAGAAAAAGAGGTCATAGGGGAAACTCCCTTAAAAGAAGTTAAAAAACCCAAAGGTAAAAAAAAGACTAAAATTATAGTAGAACAGAGTAGTGAAGATAGTGATGAATTTGAACCAAATGATAATGTTGTATTTGTTAAAAGAGTTTCAAGAAAGAAGAAAGACATTACACATGTACCACCGCCAGTTAAAGAACCTCAATTACAGATGGAAATGCCACCACCTGAACCACCATCTAAACCACCACCAAGACAATTAACACCACAAGAATTAACATTAAAAAATCAATATAATGCTATGTTTAGTGGTGGATTTATAAATAATAGAAGAAATTATTATTAAATAAAATATAATATTAATGTATTATAAATGAAAACCAGTAGAGTTAAAGGGTTAGAAATTATCCCTCCTAAAAGTGAAAGCGGTTTATATGAAACAGATACATTTATGCCAAAGATGCATCAGGTTAGTATTGCTGTAGGCAAAAGAGCATCAGGCAAATCTACTGCTATAATTAATCTTATTGAGAGAATGAAATTTGACTATGTTATTGCTGTTAGTCCTACTATGAATTCTAATAAAGAACTTATGGATAGATTAAAAATAGAACACATTTTTGAAGATATAGATGACCCAAGTGTTATAGACCAAATAAAAGACATAGTAAAGAAAGAAGCGGAAGATTTAGAGAGATACAAAGAAGAACTAAAAAAATATAATAAATTAATGAGTGACCTTAAAGATGGAAAGTATATGGACGATGACCTTTTGTTACAATTTTTTAGTGATGAAGGTAATTTTATAAAACCAACACATAGATGGAATGGGGAGAAACCAAGAATAGGAGTTATTTTTGATGATATGCTTGGTTCTGGCATTTATTCAAGACCACGTAAATTAAATGGTTTATCTACATATTCAAGACACGTAGGCCAATTAAAAGAAGGAGGGGCTATTGGCGTGAGTTTATTTTTTATGATACAATCTTTTAAATGCCAGACAGGCGGTCTTAATAAAGTAATTAGAAATCAATGTACGAGTATGTGTTTATTTAAAACAAAAGACAGGCAAGAAATGAAAGATGTTGCTGAAAGTGTATCAGGAGAAATAAGCGAAGATATATTTAATAAAGTATATGATACTGCTATAAGAGAACCTTATGACTTTTTGTTTATTGACCTACACCCAAAAAAAGAACACCCTTCAATGTTTCGTAGAAGATTAGATGAATTTATTATTCCAGAAAATTTAGAATAAAATTAAAATATTTAATATCTATAAAGAAGGATGGCTCGTAATGGTGTATTAGCAGACCAAGCGATAAAAGAACGATACCCAGAATTTTACCCTATTGATATAGGAGGTCAAGAATTCTTACACGGCATCAATTTAGATAAACATATATTCAAAGGTATTAAACCTTCAAGAACAAATAGAAGTAAAAATATTAGTCGTTTTCCAATAAATGATTTAGCAAATTTTGCTACTTTTTCAGCACCATCAAGAAAACAAAAAGCACAATTTGATGCCATTATGAATTATAGAAAAAGCATAGGTTCAACTAATTTTAGTGATAATTTAGAAACTGCTTTTGAGAGAAGACTTGAAGCAAATTATACACCAACATTACCAAGACCAGCAGAACACGGGGCCGGAGGAGTTCAAGTAAGCCCAACATTATCTCTAGGTAGATATAATAGAAAAGAAGGCCAAGACATATATTCAAATGTAGTTCCTGGTTCAAGAAGTTATATATCGGCAAGAATGAGAGCAACATTATCAAATTTAGCACCGAGAGAAGAACTATTAAATATGAATGAAATGTTTGCTCCTGGTGGATTTAACCCAAGAAGCGGACAACTTACAGACGATTACATATTAAATAAATTAAATAAAAATTATAGAGATAATCCAGAAGAATTAAATATGATTGAGAGAGCATATCACGCATCAGGCAAACAACAAATGTTACCCATTGAAATGACCCCAGAAGCACAAAATCCTTTTGAAAATCTTGACGAAGAAACTTTATAATTAATTGTAATATTTAGAAAAATAAAATATTATATTATATATAAATGAGTGTTCCACTTGCCGTAGAAGGACTTGAGAGAAAGCAGCACGAAAACCCTTTTAATTATACCGACGACCAATTACAGGAGAAGCAATTGGCACTAAAAACTATGAAAGAATTATATCCTGAAGTTCCGTCTTTTTATGCTGATATAGTATATGATTTATGTAAAAATAAATCACAAGAAGAAATAGATAAAATAAAAGAAAAAATTAATAACACTCCAAGTAAATATATAATTCCAGATGTTTTAGAAAATTAATATATATAATTTAAAATAAAATCTATTGTATATATTAAAAGAATGGCATTACAAACTTCTCGCTTTCATGGACAAGAGATAGTTAATAGTTTTAACATATTTATTGATACTGAAAAATCTTCTTTAGTCGGTGATAGAACTTCTCAAGGTGATGATGTTAAAATTCATTTTGAAGGACAAACTATAGAGGCGAAAGATGGTGAATTAATAAGAATTAGTCTTCTTAATTTTACTATGTTTAACAATACTTATATGGTTAATCAAAATAATGGTAGACTAAATGTTCGTGGTGATGATGGCACAGCATTTAATGATACTATAAGTCTTACTAATAAAAATTATGTTAATTTAAAAGACATCGCTACTGACTTTGCTACTAAACTTGGTGAATATCTCGCCACAAAAACAGCAGCACACTCCTACGAGGTTACAAGTGTTGCCCCCGCAAGTCTAACTATGGGTTCTACAGATGACCGCCTTTTAGATATAACTTTAACAGCCAAAAATGCCGGAGGTTCTACTATCGCTCACGGATTAACCGAATTACATATTCAAATGCCCGAAAGTGTAGGAGATAGTTATTGTCTTTTAGGAGGTCGCCGCCAAGATGATACTGGTGACACCGATTTTGATAGTTTAATTATTACGAACGCAGATGACGCAACGAATACTACAATAAAAATTCAGGGTTATTTCCCTATGCAGAGATTAACTGACCCTTATGTTTATCTTCGTTGTAATAACGCCCAGAATGGTTTAGAGATGTCTGTATTGTCTAATGATAGAGGCAGATATAATGCTGATATAATTAATAGTGATATTTTAGCCAAAGTGTTTAAAGATGTTGAATTTATTAATTATAATAGTTCTACTGGTGATGAATACTTTATGAATTTACAGCAAAGTAAATTGTCTAATTTAAGACTTTTTTTAACTGATAGTAAAGGTAGAAAACTTGGCAGACTTTCAACTGAAAGAGATTTAGGAACTGCTGCTGGAAAAACAACTACTACTGGTAGTGTAACAAGTTTTGATAGTGAAAATCAATCTACTTTAGGAAATTTATATTTTACAGCGGTATTAAAAGTTGATATTGTTAAAATATTTGAACCCGCCAAATTACAAAGTGTAGGATTAAAACCACCACCAAAAGCGAGAGAAAGTCAATCTGTTTTAACTTGGGCTGATTATGGACGTCCAAAACATTAAACTATTTTAATTCATTTAATTTTAATTTAATTAATTTAATTAATTTTTATTTAATTTAATTAATTTTTTTATTTTTTTTTATATTGTATATACATAAAAGTATGTCAGGTGTTCTTCCAGCGAATATTTCGTTTTTTATGCAACGTCTTCAGGGAGTTTCTACGTCTCAATTCAAGGTATTTCCGCAGTCAAGCGACGACGCTACATCGGGTAAAATTATTAGATTTCAAATCCCTTCAAATAGTTTAGTCAATCTCAAAAATGTTCGTATGTTTTTTAATGCCTCCACTGTTGGTGCTGGAGCATCGCTTCCCAATGATATATCCTCTCTAATAGAGCGTGTTGCTGTATATATGGGCGGTGTTTTAGTTCAAAATAACTTCCAGCATTATAACGTCCTCAAACACGCAAAGGCAGCAATTAAAGGTTCTAATTGTAACGCAGCATTAGGTCACCCTAATATTGTTCGCTCTGTTTCTTATCATGATGGTTCTACTTTTGGGAATAGTGACCCAGAGGCTTATGCTGATAAAGACGACCAGTTCTGTATTGATAACTGGGAAGGGCTACTTGGTTCAATAGAACCAAGCATTATTGATACTGGGTTAATTTTTAATAGCCCAGAACTGGTGCAAGTGGGTGCGTGAGTATCCGTTGGAGCGTGTGAATTAACACACCACTTTGGTAGCATCAAGTCGGCTTATTATCGGGCTAATATTTAGTGGTAATAGGTGGTATGGAGGTGACAGCCTCAACCTAACTCTTAATTGAGTTACAGGCAAGATAAGTGAAAACGGTCAAAATTCGGTAAAACGGACAAGACCGTCGGCTACGATATAAGGAAACTTATATCTGGGGTCGCTAACGACTGGGTCACTTGTCGGTTTCCTAAACTTTCTTTTAGAAAGCACGGAGGCTTAATGTTCAGTCTGTCCCACACAAATGTATAAGATATATGTGAGTGTGGCTTTATGTGATTTGCTGGATTGAAAATTGAAGGCAGGGAAGCATAGAGGATTATAATTGATATTTAGTTATAATCGGGTGGGGACGTATGCCCACAAATTACACTTGAAATTACACTTGGCGATGATACTGTTTGCCCTATTAGTGAGGGTCGTCTATTACCAGACGGCACAGCCGCAACTTCTAATCATTTTGATAAAGTAGGAACGGCTAACCCCACTTACAAACTATCAAGTGTTACGCTACAAGTTGAAGTTTTAGGTATGGCTACTTCGGTTTTAGACCAAATTGTAGAACAGCGTATCGCTTCGGTAGGTTATTTATCGTTACCATTTAAAAATTATTACACATTCACTTCAACTCACACAGGCACTTCTCGCTTCAATGTAAATAGTGCCAGTTGGGATAGACTATGGCTATGCTATCGTCCAACAACTTATTCAGCGAAAGCAGCACCTGCTATTGCTACTGGTTATAAAAAGGCTGGTGCTTTCCTTGACGATACTGCGGGACAGACTGCGGCGGATATTGATATTGGTCGTCCCCAGTATGATATTGGCGGTGTTTTAGGCACTAACGAAGAGAAATATCTTTCTAAATATTTCCAGTTCAAACAGGTTCTTGCTGACGCTACTATTCCTGCTTATCATCAGTTACAGGTCAATTCTGCTTCTGTTCCTGCTTATCGTATGACCTCCACAGAGGCTCTTTCTATGACTTTAGGAGCGGTAGATGGTATGAAAAATAAATATATGTCGTTAGACCAATACAAAAAAGATTATTTTGTGCAGTGCTACCGCTTCTGCCTTCCAGAGGCAGACTTTAATAGATTAGCAAGTGGACTTGACACAAGGTCGGTCAGCGCGATGGGTTCGGTAGAAACTGAAGGTATTGCCTCGTGTAATCTTACTATGTTTGCTGAATGCACAAGTGAATTACGTATTGGGTCTGGACGCGCGATTGAAATTATAAGTTAAAATAACAAAAAATAATAAATTAAAATAAAAATTGATATAAATAATTATTTAATTATTAAATATATAATGACTACTATTAAAAATTATATATTTTATAAAATTGTTTGTGATGATTTACCAGAGTTTATTTATATAGGTTCTACTTGTAATTTTGCTAACAGAAAAAGACAACATAAACAAAATTGTAATAATGAAAACAGCAAAGAATATAATTTAAAACTTTACAAAACTATTAGGGATAATGATGGGTGGGAAAACTGGAAAATGATACAAATACATCAAGAAGAAAATATAAATAAAAGACAAGCAGAAGCAATTGAAGAAGAATACAGATTAAATCTTAAAGCAACTTTAAATGATAAAAGAGCGTATTTATTTACAGAAGTTAAAAAAGAAATGAAAGCGATAAGTGATAAAAAATACAGAGAAAGTGATAAGGGTAAAATCACAACTGAAAAAAGAGCAGATTATTTTAAAGAATATAACAATAAAACTGAAACTATAAATCGTAAGCACGAATGGTATATAGCAAATAAAGAAAAGCAATCAGCAAAGGACGCTACTTTGTATGTATGTGGTTGTGGTAAAGAATTAACATTAGGAAAAAAAGCAAGACACGAAAAAACACAATTTCATTTAAATTATATTAATAATCAAAATTAAAATATTTATTAATTATAAATGACTGACAGCAACGGACTTTACGCGGGGATTAAACCTCTTAAAAACGCTCGTGAGCCAAACTTTAGCGATATGAACCCTGCTATGAGTTTGTTTGTAGAAAAAAATAATATGGTTCGTAATCATATGCCAGGATACTTTACTCCTCCATCAAATACTCCAAGTGAATTTAATGATACAATATTTAGAAGCACTTTGAAACAAGTATTACCAGTAAAAGGTGATATTAATTCTGTTAGATATGGTAGAGTAGAATTACCTAAAAATGATTATATGTATGTAAATCAAGGTTATGCTCGGGGGCAGCCTTTAGGATTGGCTACCGATAATGACAAACCGATGAACCTTCCAATTATGCCTCTTGCTGGTTATTATAACCCTGATATGGTTAATGTTTTAGGCAATCTTGCTTAATTTAACTTCTATATCATTAATGACCGCAGTATCTTTTTTATAAATAAATGTATTAGTATCTTTATTATAATCAAAATCTTCATCATTTTCAAATTTAACATAACCATTACACAAAGGCGGTTTTTTATCAGCAGTCATCTTACCAGCATATTTATCCCAAACGGTATTCCAGCATTCATATTCTTGACCGTTTTTACGAGTTCTTTTACCTACAATTGCTTCATATTTTACTAATACAGATTGACCTACAACTTTATAAGCCTCTCTTAATGCTTGTTCGTTTCCATATTTAGTTATAATATTAAATAATTCGTCCATCTTACTTGATGCTAATTTTTTCTCATAATTTATTCTACCAGCCATATTCATAACACCACATTTTACTTTTTTCTCTTCATCTCTTTCCTGAACTCGCTTTTGATATGATGTAGTCATTATTTTGTTATTTATATC
>ERZ1039804.1674-NODE-1674-length-12198-cov-5.364243_pt1 | contig 12198 bp, 19 predicted proteins | sample MGYA00383089_ERZ1039804 | MGnify/ENA primary metagenome ERZ1039804 (study PRJEB29581, sample SAMEA5548359) | metagenome | biome: marine; feature: coastal; material: water | depth 1 m | study: Short-term variability in the microbial, nano- and picoplankton...
ATAAAGTTTTGTTTTTTTTCAAAAATAAATTAAACTCATCAACACTATTATAACTTTCTTTAAACATAATCTTTATTATTTTTAATTTTATTTAAAATATTTTTTCTTTTAACCATTTCTTGCCATAATCTATAGTTACTAACAACATAACTATTATTCACAAACTCTAACCCGTCTTCTTTTAAAGTAGTGTGTATTTTTTTCTTAACTATTGTATTCGAAAAATTAGTATCTAACACATTATCATAACAATAATAATTACCATCTACATAAGAAGGCCCATTTTCTAAAGAAGTTAGTTTATTCCAACCACAATGAAAATCACCATATATCTTTCTTGGACAATTTTCTAATGTAGTTAAATCATTTCTAATAACACTGAATGTACCAAAACATATATTTATATTAAATGGTATTTTTTTTATTCTAATATTTTGAGGTATAGTAACATTTTCATATATGTTAACACCCCTTGGTGTTATTTTATAATCTTTAATATTAAATAATTCTAATAATTTCTCGACCTTCATATTTTATATACTTAAAAACTAACCTAATTGTTCTAATTCTTTTTTAATCATTATACAAAATTCATAATTTTCTTCCAATTCCATCTTTTTAAGATACTCTTTAGTTATTGGAATAAACTCTTTTGAGTAAGTCCACATTTTATTTTGATTGAATTGTGATTTACCACATCCACAAAGTAAATTACCTTTTTTGGATTCATATCCAATGTTAATAAATTGACTACCACATTTAATACAATACATAATATCCTCAACTATGTAAACATCTCCCTTTATTCTAGGTTGTGTGTTTTTAATCTTATTTGATGATATTGCTATTACTCTATCTTTTAAATTATGCCGAACCCTCATATTACTTTTTTATTTCTTAATATTTCTTTTATTATTGAACTTCTTTTATTTAATTTGATAAAAACATCTTTATTTAAAACTCTTCCTGCTTCAGACAATTTTACACCATTATCTATTATAGATGTATAAATATCTCCTTTAATATTTGATAAAAAAATATTACTTATTAAATCATTAAACCTAAAGTCAATGGATTTGTTAATCACTTTAGGTAAATATCCTAAATCAGTTAATTTATTATTATAACAATCAAAATAACCAGATATACTACCAAATTTAAATGGAAGTTCTGTTAATCCCATTCCTTGTAAAGAAATTGACTCATGTATATCTACATCAAAATTATCATTTATTTTAAATCGTTGTATATTTAAATCAAATAAAAAATCTGAAATCTGTTCTTTGTTCATTTAATTATTTTTTATAAGATAATTTATATTTTAATTTTTCTTCTAATTCACAAATAGTTATTTTTCTTAACATAGAGTTTTTCATCACATTAGTGAAAAGTAAAACATGTTTAATGTTTTTATCAGTTAACGAAAAAACTACTTTCCAACAATAGTTAGGTATTCTCATTCCATTAACTACTAAACTATCAGACCAAATACCACCACACATAATCAACAATGAATCTGTTTGTGATTCTTTTCTTATTTTAGTTTCCCATACTTTCCAAATACCTCTGTTTAAATTTGGTGTTTGTGGTAAACAATTATAATATCTAAATGTTTTTTCATCTTTTTCACAATCATAAGCAAAGTCCTTAGCGTTTGCTAAATGTCCTCTATCATAACCAGACTTTGTATATTGTTTATTAGCAGATATATCAATTTTAGTTCCTTTCTTAAACCTAAACTTTTTTCTATCACAATCACCACCGCCTTTATATAAAGTATAATTTACTTGAAAAGACATTTTTAAACCATAAGAAATATATGAGTTATAAACATCATTTTTTAAAATAGTATCACAAACCTGTGAAAAAACAGATTGTGTAAATAATAATAGTATCAATAATAATTTATACATCTTTTAAAATATTTTTATTGTTTTCCCAAATTTTTCTAACCTTTTCTTTATTGTGTTTTACAAAAGGATCAGATGGATAAGGCATATTTTCATGAACTCTACTAAAAAAACTTTCATATATAAAACGATGTTTTATTAAAACATCAACATCATATATAACTCCTTCTATACCAGATTCTGATGGTCTAAAATCTATAACTTCTAATAAATTTTGTGAAGGTCTATCTTCTTTCATTAACCCAAGTAACTTTTCTTTAGTCATTAATATTATTTATTTTTTGGTAGATTATATAAATCTGCTTCTAATTCTAAAAAATCCTTTAATTGTTTATTTCTTAATATCAATTCACCTTTTTGTTTGAATTTCATAACAGATATAGATGAAAAATAATTATACCAAACATAATTAATAGGTATTAAAAATGTCGTATAGATTTAAACATATTTTTCATTAATTTTTTTAAATTTAGGAGAACATCCCCATGCTATAGTATTTTTTACTTTTTGAGCTTCGTGTTCATTTAACCTATATTTTCTTATTATAGTATTTAAAACATCTTCATATGTCTTAACACATATCTCATAATCATTATAAGGAATTTCTTTTTGACCGAATTGGTTAATAGTAGCATTTTCCACTAACATATCAAAATCAGTAGATGGTTCTGATAATTTATAAAGTTTTTTATAACATTCGTTTATTATTTTATCCCAATTTTTCATATATTAATCTTATTATATATTATTTAAAAGTTTTCACAATAATATACCATTATTACAAATATAGTTAATTTTAACCAATTATACAAATTAATATATAAGTTATGGATGATATTAAAAAATTCGAGAATTTCATTATAAATAAACACTCTGATGATAAAAAAAGAGTAGAGGAATGGACATCATTAAAAGAAGAAGGATATTTACCTTACATAAAAACAAATAAAGGATTTGAACTTGTTGATGTTAATGATTATAAATCCGATAGTAAATATTTCGTTTTGAAAATATCTAAAGTAGATGAATTAAATAAAGCTAGATTAGATTATATTTCGGCTAGAAATAACTATAGTAAATTAATGGAATCTTCTAAAAAATAATTTTAATACCCTGCCTTTCCCAACTCATCTTTAGAAGGATATCCCAAATCATAACCACACGTTTTACAAATCTTACGGACTTTTACTGGTCCCATACCAATTGATTTTATTTCGTGTTCTGAATGTCTACAATTGTTTTGTATCTCTTCTATTTTTTTATTTATCGAATCTATCTCACCTTTATATTCAAAAACTAATTTACTAATATCTTCGGTTGTTAATTCTTTTGTTGTTTTACTCTCGACTTTTTCTGACATAATATACATTTTTTTTAATTAATACTATTTTAGTTTCAAGGCGCGTTTATTTATTTTTATCATTTAATTGTTTAAAAGTTTATTTAGATAATTCCATACCCTAATAAAGACAACTCAAGTTGTAACTCATCAGGTACTTCAATATTGAACTGGTGGTATAAATATTCTAACCTTTTCCAGTTTACTTTTTTCTCAGTAACTACTTTATATGTTTTAAAAGCTTTTAAATCCATACAATCTAATCCATCTAATGGAAATACTTTATTTAATGGATTTCCTTGACCTGAAAATTCACCACCAAACTCACATTCAAATCCATCTAAATTATAAATATCATTATAACTAACAGAATAATTCCCCTTTACTCTTTTAGGTCCAAATTCTAATGATGTTAATTTATTACACATACAAGAAAAACTATCATTAACAATTTCTGGCGAAAATTTTAAACTAGTTAGATTATTGTCATTAAATAACATTTGTTCTACTTCATTTGGACAACCTTTCATTGATGTTAATTTATTATTCAAACAACTGAAACTAGACTTATTTGTTATAGTCGGACAACCTTCTAATGATGTTATTAGATTATCGGTACATGAGAAACCCAATCCTACTTCATTTGGACAACCTTCTAATGTGGTTATATTATTGTTTTGTAAAACAAACCATTTAGATACCTTATTAAATTTTAAAGGTAATTTACCATCACTGAACTTATTTCTCACATAAACACCATTGTAATTATAAACATCTACCGTTAAGTCCTTGTTTATATCATAACCACCATGTATACCTATTGAATCAAGGGTTCTTATAATTTTATCCTTATCATCATTGAAAGATTCAAATCTCTTTAACATGACATATATATTAAATTTAATATGTAAATTATTTAAAGACTTTAATATACCTGTGAATCTCTATTATCTTCTTTCTTACGACCTAAGTAAGTTTGAACACATCTAAACCCAACATAACACTTAGAAGTGTCTTGATACTCATATGTTCTTGAACCAGTTTGCATATAATATCCTATGTCTTTCCAAGAACCACCTCGAATTACTTTTCTTTTTAAAACTACATAATCTGATTCAATTGCTTGGTATCTATAATCCATATTTAAATCATGAGCGAAATTATAAGCTGCTTCCTCAAAAGAATTTGCGGTCCATTCAGAAACATTACCAGACATATCATATAATCCAAATCCATTAGGCCAATAATGAGCTACAACTATTGTGTGTAATCCACCATCATCTACATAGTTACCTCTTAATGGTTTAAAGTTTCCTAAAAAACAACCTCTTCGATTACGAATATATGGACCTCCCCATGGATAAGGAGATTGATCATAATTTCCTCTAGAAGCATATTCCCATTCAGCTTCTGTTGGTAATCTAAAATCATTAACAATAACTTTATTTCTTGACCTTCTAAAATCATTCATTAAATGTGTTCTCCAAATACAAAAGGCTGTTGCTTGTTTCCAACTAACACCAACTACTGGATAATGATCATAAACAGGATGCCAAAAATACATTTGAGTCATTGGTTCATTCCAGGAATATGTGAAATCATGAACCCAAGCTAATGTATCTGGATAAACATTAATAACTTCTCTTTTTATAAAATCACTTCTATCTGATATTCCATTACCATAATTCCAAGACTTTGTAGAAGATGATGAGTTTTTAATATCAGGATCACTAAACCTATTTAATTTTTGTGAAGCTTTTTTAAAATCAATCCACCAATACTCATAATTAAATTTTCTAGAATCTAATTGTTTTCTTTTATAAAAACGCTCATCACTCTCACCATAAAACAATTCTGATAAAACATCACCATAAACAGAACTTTCCCATGGAACTCTTTTCCAATTCAAAGATTGTTCATACATACCTTCGTTTTTAAGAAACTTATCTGGATCTTCATTACTTAGTAATGTTAGAGCCAAAGAATCTCTTACATGATAAATAAATTGACGATACTCATCATTTGTAATTTCAGTTTCATCCATATAAAAAGATTGTACCGAAACTACTTTCTTTTGTGATGTTAAAGAAAAGGTTATCTCTTGGTCACTTGGACCCATATGAAAAGAACCTAGTGGTATAAATAACATACCAAATGGGTCTTCTTGGAAAAAAGGAGTTCTAAATGTACCAACAAGGTCACCGTTGACTTTTGGTTTACAACTTGTTAGTATAAAAACTAACACTAAAATACTGATAAATAATTTTTTCATAAAATTGATATTATTTTAACTATTTATTAAAAAAATATTGGTTATAAAATTAATATCTTATAACAATCTGATTCATAAGACTATTAAACATCTCTGTTTAATGTTTTTATATTAAAATACTCAAAAATAGTTTAACTTAATTTATTTAACTATTCTTTGTTGAACCATATTTCCATGAACATCATTTATGATAAAACTATAAATTCCTTTAGATAAAATATCAGTATTTAATGTAAAACTATTTCTACCCTCAACACCAATTAACTTTGATTCATAAACGACTTGTCCGTTTTGAGAAACAATAATAAAATTAAAATAACCACTTTTTGGTGTAATAAATGACACATTAGTTTTATCCATTATTTGATTTGGTGTAATATTTATAGATAACTTTTTATCTTTATCAGAATTAACAGATATAATTTTAAACTCTTCTTTTGTACCATCATAATCAACTTGTGATAATTTATAATAACATTTACCACAAAACTCTTTATCTAAATAAATATATTTTATGTTATTTGTTGATGATCCAGATCCATAAACAGTAGATATTTCTATCCAAAACTTAGCATCATTTGATTTTTCTATAATAAAATAATCATTATTTATTTCACTAGCAGTTTCCCAATTCAATAAAACATAATCTTCTTTTTCAATAGATTCAAAATAAAGTAATTGAACTGGAAGTGGTTCAGATGTTGTAAATGATTTTTCTAAACCATATGTAGTACCAATTACATTCGTAGCATAAGACTTTACATAATAAGTAGTGCCTGAACTTAATCCTGTAATAGAAGAAGTATAATCTTGTGTTCCAGATCCATCATCAGTTTTACTATCTAATATAGTAGGACTACCTGTTGTATTCCAACAAACACCCTTTGATGTGATAGATGATCCGTTATCATCAATAGATTCACCGCCACAAGTAGCGGACTCGATTGTTATATCAGTTATATCTTTTGAAGTAATACTGGGTTCTGAGGGTGGTGAACACACCCAATCTGAAGTATAAAAATCTACTCTATTAGTATTTGTATTAACTTTAGCATACCACCAAGTATTTAAAGTCCCAGCTCTTTCCAATGGCCTAGAACAACAATCACGATATCCAATATTATCACCTGCGGTATATCCCAAATTCCAAAGTGTTGTTCCACCATATTTAACTTGCATTCTACCAACTTGCCATTGATAATTCTGATAAGCAGTTACTTTCCATATACCAACACCACAATCAGAAACAGAGATATTTGAAAAACGTTGAACATTAGACGCTGTAACAGATTGTGCTGATACAGAACCAATTAACACAAATGAAAAAATAGCTAGAAATAATATATTACTAACTTTAAAATAATTTAAAACCTTCATAATAAAATTTTTTTAATAAATGTGATTACACTCTATACTTATTATACACGTAATATAAAAAAATGTTTCTTTTAGTATAAAAACTTAATATATATGTCATGGAAAAATAATAAAATTTGAATCCTTTGTTTTAAAAAACTTATCTGATTTAGAAAATTGGTCAGCTAACTATAACTTTAACAAAGAGAAAGGTATTCTACCTTATCTTAAAACTAAAAATAGATTTGAAGAAGTACCTGGTAATAAGATTAATGGACAAACTAAATATTATTGGTTAGATAAAAATAAAGTATCTGAATTAAACAATAAACTTGATTTATATAAACAATACGAAAAAGATTATTTAGATTATCTAGAAGAAATACAAAATACACAAGGTAATAAAAAACAAGTATTATGAAAAGAATAAAAAATTCTATACAATATAAAAAATCATTATTACTAAAAAAATATGAATCTGTTAAAGTATCACAAGAATTCATAGATAAATATAACGAAGGTGATTATTCAGTTGATAATATGAAAGTTATTTATCTTGAGAAAATAGATAGATTTATAAATTTTTATAATAAATACAACACCAAAGGAATCAGAGTTATAAATGGATTAGATTTATATGAAGAATCTAAAGAAATATATGATAAACTAATTAAAGGTGATATTTATTTAGATTATGTTTTCTTAGATCCAGACAACACACTTAGAAATATTGTTATGTTATTAGATATTGACGAACCTAAATTAAGAAATATCAAATAATATATAGATTATGTCAGATTCAAATAACATAGATAAAATATGTAAAGATTTTAATATTAGAAACTATACTATTACATCATGGAATGCAATTGATGTTAATGGTGATATTAATTTACATGGTGATGCATTAAGTGAATTACCATTACAATTTAATGTTATTTATGGTAATTTTTATTGTAGTGGTAATCAATTAACTACATTAAAAGGATGTCCTATTAAAGTTACTGGAAGTTTTTATTGTTATGATAATGATTTAACGGATTTAGAATATTGTCCAAAAAAAGTAGGTGGTATCTTTGATTGTAGTAATAATCTATTAACATCATTAAAAGGATGTCCAGATAAAGTTAAAGGATTTTATTGTGATGATAATAATTTAAAAAACCTAAATGGTTGTCCTAGTGTAGTAACCAATGATTTTTATTGTTCAAGAAATTACTTAACAACATTGAAACACACACCAGATTCTATTGCATTTGATTTCAAAGCTCAATCAAATACGTTAACAACATTGGAAAATATACCTAATTGTTTAGATGCTTATTTAGATAATAATAAAATAACTAGTTTGAAATCAAACAAATCTAAAATAAAAGGATGTTTACATTTACTTGATAATGAAATAAATCATATAGATGGATTTCAATTAGATATTGGTGGTGTTATTTTTACAAACAAAGGAGATTTAAATTTTTTAATAAACGGTAAAGAATTAGATTGGATTAATGCTTTAATAAAATGGAAAATAATAAATGTTGAAAATAAAGAAATTAATAAAAAGAAATTAGATTATTTAATTTCTATTTATAATACTGAATTACCTACTGGTATTGATTATACAGACCCAGATAATTTTGATAAACTACCTAGTAATATATCTAAAATAGTAGATAATTTTTTATCCGATGATCCTTCAAGTAGTGATATGGATGAGCTATCCAATATATTAAGTGCTAATGGTTGGTATATGGACTATGGATTAGATGGAAGTATGATACAATTAGAACCTAATAATTCTAATGGTATTTATGATAGATTGAAAGAAATTGGATTTAAATTTATTTAAAACATTTAATAAACATTTAATATATTATGTATGAAAAATTATATTATATTGATATTATTTATATTAGTAAGTTGTAATAAATATAAAGAACAATCTATTATACAAACAGAGATTCCAATTGATAAGATAGAATCAAACACAATCATAATAAAACAAGAATACATTATGTCAAATAATTCATATGTTGAAAGTTCTATTATAAATAAATTCGATTATAATTCACAAAATTCATTTACTAAAGTAGACACCGTTCTATTAGAAGATTACTTAAAATTAGATATATCAGCTGATGGTGAGGTAAACGGTTCAATAAAACTATCTGTTGTAATATCAGATACTATATATGAGTTTGAATGGTTAAAAATATTTTTAAACAATAAAATTTATTCAAACACTTTTTTAATCAATTAAATTTTATTATATTTACTTAATATATAACTAAAATAATTAAAACATATGATTAACTGGTCTGAAAAATTTGAAACTAAATATCCTGTAATTGATTTAACTATTAAAGAAAATTGGGATTTGGTTAAAGAATACGTTAAAAGAGTTGAATCGTCTTTAAAATTAAAGTACGCAGAATCTGGACTTGATTTCAAATTTACTGAATTAGATGCTGAATATGCGGCTTTACATTGTACTATAGATTTAACTAAAGCTTTAGGTAAATTTATTAGAAAAGAAGATGAATTAGTTAAATCAACAATGTCAGTTAATAAAGGACTTATTGAAGGTCAAATAATTATTAAAAGAAATGGTGAAGAACATTATGTAGACACTCATAGTATTTACGCTAGTGGTGATGTTCAAAGGTTACATATTAGATATTTAGTTAATAGCTCACTTCCTAGAATTACTGGAAAAACACCAGCTCAAATAACTTTGGAAGCTGAAAAAAAGAAAATGTCTAAACTTGAAAAAATTCAAGAAAACATTAGATTGATTGAAAAATCAATAAAAAGATGTCAAGAAGAAATAAAAAAATATAAAAAACTTAACTTAAAATCTCTTATTTCTGATAACAAAGAAAAATACCCATTTACACCAGGTAATTATGTTTCAGATGACAAACCAGGAAGTATTCATAAAAATGAAGAAACTTACAATAATTTTATAACACAAATGTCTGAAAGAAGATTAGAAAGTAATAAAGATAGAATTACATTCACCGAAAGACAAATAAAAGATAATACTAAAAGGATAGAAAAACTTAAAAAGAAATTATCAGAATCTAAATAATTTCATAATATTTTTTAACCGAACCAATATCTATTTTAAGTTCTAACATTTCAGAAATATACTTCAATCTTTTTAAATTAACCTTTTTACCATTAAACACCTTTGCTTTTATAAACCAACTTACCATATAAGGAGTTAATTCAAAAAATGTTGTATTATTATAGAAAATAACCCAAATAGGACACCAATGAACATCATATATTCCACCTACTTTTACATTTTCAAGAAAATCAAAATTATAAATATCATTTCCATCAAAATTATAATCACCACCAACTTCGGTTGGACCAAATTCTAACGAAGTCAAACCTTCAGGACCTTCCTGAGAATAACAATTAAAGTTTTTACCAACATATTCTGGTGAACCTTCTAATGTTGTTAAATTGTTACACCCACAGTCATAATCTTTACCTACCCATTTTGGACCACCTTTTAATGTTTTTAATCCAATATGACTCGCGTAGAAACCTTTAGTTACTTTATTAAAAGTTAATGGAAATTCATTCATTCTCCAATTTGTTAGATCTACGTTTCCATCAACATCAATTGAACCATCATCATTGATTGTATATTTTTTTATTCCATATTGTCTACAGATGTTTTCTATTTCTCTCATTTTATAGTATAATATTTTTCAACCTCACTAAAGTCAATTTTTTCATAATCAGATTTTTTATCAAATATATTAAACATTAAATATTTAAATCTTCTAAGATTGAGTTCTTTGTCTTTAACAACTTTAAGTGATTTAAAAGCTTGTATAAAATCATAATCAACTTCATTAAATAACGTTCCTATTGGATTGTTTAAACAATTAAATATTCCTTTAAACACACAATCAAATTTATCTAAATTATAAATATAGTTTTCTTCACAATAAAAGTTATCACCTACATTTTTAGGTGAATGTTCTAATGATGTTAATTTATTATTATCACAATTAAAAGTACCACCTACTCTATTAGGACAACCTTTCAACGATGTCAATTGATTATTTTCACAATAATACCCACCATTTGATTCTACTGGTCCATTTTCTAATGTCGTTAATAAATTATCATTACAATAAAATCCCTTTCCGACAATTTTAGGACATCCTTTTAATGACGTTAAATCATTAGAATCTATTTCAAAAATACCTTTAACATGATTGAAATTAAAAGGAAGTTCATCCTCCATTATCATATGATATAAGTTAACATTATATCGACTATCTACCGTTAAATCATCATTAACGGTGTAATCAAATACATCTAATTCATCTAAATAATCATATATCTCTTGTTTATTCATAATAGTGTTATTATATATTAAAACAAATTAGTTATTTTCCTTAATATACGACTCTATCATTTTTTGTATTAAGCTAGACATGTTTATAGATTTATCACGACACATCTTTTTAAATTCTTTTAATATATTCTCATCTATTGAGAAATTCTGTCTTGATTTCATATTTTATTATTATTTTTTTGCCAGTAATTTTTACCTGGCCTCTCTATGTCATATTTTTCTAAACACCATTGTATTTTTCTAATAGTAACATTTAATTCTTTTGATATTTTAGGAATTGACATCTTCCATAAAAGAGGTTTTATTTTTTCTAATAAATCTGTAGTGTCTTTATAATATCCATCCTTTTTATACTTTTTGGTTTTCATAAAAACTTCATTATAAAAATATTCTAAATCTTCTTTTAAATAATCTTTTCTTTTTTCTTCAAAATTTATGAAACAATCACTACCATATAAATACAAACTAACTTTATCATTAAATTCAGCAGCCTCTATTTCCGATTCACAATGTCTTCTTCTTTTCAATTTGGTATTAGAAAAACAACACATCCAAGCTTTTCTTGATTCACTAAAATAAACTCCTTTATAATCAGATGATTTTTTATTTTTTGGTTCATAATTAGTACCTAATCTAAATGTAGATAAATGTTCTTTTAAATCATCATCTACAAATTTATTATCACCACACCCTCTTATATTATAACCATTAGGTCTATAGGAATTATATTCTTCAGCATACTTAACTTCCAATAAATTTAATTCTTCTATAGAAGAAACATTGTCTTCTAATATTTCATAATCAAAATTTTCAATACCATACTTATTAACAGAGTTTATTAAAATCTCATTATGTGTGTGTTTATACCAATCACCTCTATATCTTTTATTAAAAGAGTTTACTGATTGTCCTATATAACTTTTTTCGTCTTTTTTATTAT
>ERZ1039804.1678-NODE-1678-length-12179-cov-10.959997_pt1 | contig 12179 bp, 9 predicted proteins | sample MGYA00383089_ERZ1039804 | MGnify/ENA primary metagenome ERZ1039804 (study PRJEB29581, sample SAMEA5548359) | metagenome | biome: marine; feature: coastal; material: water | depth 1 m | study: Short-term variability in the microbial, nano- and picoplankton...
CTATTACTCGCATCCTTGGGTTGTTTATGCTTCAAATTAAATTTATTACGATAAGACATTACCATTTAATATGAAGAGACATATTAATAAATTAATAAATATTTTATTCTAACCAAACAATATGTTTCTGTAGATTTATTTTATAGCAATAATAGAAACAATCAAAATTACATTTATTTTGTAATTCATTACCATTTTTAATAAATTGGATTCTTTTTTTTGGTATTATGATTTGTATATCCTTATCTTTCCATTTTCTAAAATATTGAGTATTGATTTTAGATGACGGAAATATTAAAATAAAAGGTTTATCTAATTCATATAATCTATTCATAATTTCCTTGCATAAACTAAACGGAGGATTTGATACAATAATATCGCCTTTGTTATTTTCAAAAAAATCTATTGGTTCGTGAATAACATCATAACCCAAGTCTTTTAAATAATTGCCGCTTTCGCCGTCGCCGTAGAATGCTTCCCAAATTATTTTATCTTTTGGTATGTACTCCTTTATATTTTCCCATGCTGTTTTTGGGGTCATATAATCGTCGTGTTTGATAAATGTTTTTGTATGAAATCCAGCCATATTATACCAATATATTATAATTGTAAATCTTCTAATCTAATTAAATCATCTACATTTATTATTGTTTGTTCTACTGGCGGATTACCGACATTATTATGAAACGAGTATCCGGTGGCGATTTCCTCCGTACCATCATCAACCCAACACCAAAGGTCACGTTCAATATCGCAATCTTTAATCTTCCGATAGTTAAATATGTAAATTACTTTTTCTGTTAAGCCTTGTTGCATTCTCCTTCTTCCATCTATTAATTTAACTAAATCAAATCCAGTAGTATCAAAGGATTTAACAATTTTACGTGATTTAAGCTCAATATCTAATTTTAAATCATCGTTTCTGTAATCGTGATGAGAGTATGTTTTTGCTCTTTGATATGTATTAGAAAACTTTTTATTAACATAATCCAAACATAAAATTTCTTGTTCTTTTCCAAATTGATACGCTGATTTAAAAGAATGAACCATATATATATTATTCGTTGTATATCTTTAAATACTTTTTATGAATTAACATACATAAAAATAAAATAATTAACATATATATAAATGTCTGATTCTGAATGTGAATACGAGGATTGCCTTGATATTTTAACGGTTAAAGAGCCTCCGGTTGATAAGAAGATTAAACACCATCCAGTATTGCCTGACGTGAATAAAGGAGCTTGTATGATTGATATCGCCAAGCCGAGAAGTGGTAAAACTTTACGATTAGTTAATTATTTACAAAATCCCAATTTTTATGAGGGCAAGTTTGACGCAGTTTATATTTATTCATCTACTATGAGTAACGGCGACGAAACAGCAAGGTTTTTATACGACGCTCATGGTGAAACCATTTATAGCGAATATTCTGATGCACATCTTCAATCAATTATAGATTATCAGGATAGCATCCCAAAATCTCAACGACCCAAAATTGCATTAGTCTTTGATGACTTTATTGCTTTCCCCAAAATAAATAAAAATTCTTTAATGTTTAAGATCGCAACTTCTTATCGCCACCACAACATCGGATTATTACTTTATAATACGCAAATGATGAAATATGTACCGCCAGTTGTGAGAGCAAGTGTTAATTATGTTATATTATCACAGAATAGCAATATGAAACAAGTGGAAGCATTAAGCGAAGAGTATGGCGGAGTTTATGGTGTAGAGAAATTTAAGGAATTATTTGAACAAGCAACGTCGCAACCTTATGGATTTTTATATCTTGATTTATATGGATTTACAGGAAATTCAAATAATCCAAAAGCATACGCAAATTTCAATCGACTACTCTATGAAGCCCCAATATCTTACAGAAAGAACAACAAACAACTCTTACCACAATCAGTAAGGAAAGGACAGACGACCGAAGAAGATTAAGACCATACATTAACAAGTCAAAGAGACAAATACAAAAAGGTCTTAATTGAATAAAAAAATAGAAAAAAATAGCAAAAAAGAAAATACGATGTATGCTTAATGGTAAAATTTATGGAATTTGAAAATGTCGAAGAACCGACAAGTGCGGATTTAGCGGATGACTTGAAGATAATTAACAGCGATTTGCCTCCAGAAAGAGAAGACTTAAAACAATCACCTTTTACCACAAAGCCGACAAGGAAACCTGCATTTAAACCCAAGCCTCCGGTTATTGAGGAAACGATTGAGGAAGAGGCACAAGAAGAAGAATATCATGAAGAAGAGCAGGAAGAGGAAGATTTAGAGCCACCGAAACCAAAAGTAAAAGCGTTGAAGCCGAAGAAACCTTTAAGCGAAAAGCAAAAAGCTCACCTTGAAAAATGCCGAATTAAAAAATTGGAAAAGGCAAAGGGCAAAGTAGAGAAAACATTACAGAAAAACAACATAGTAAATAAAATCGCCTTACCACAACAAGAGGAAAAAACCGATGAGGAACTGATGAATATGGATAACGCTGAATTCGAAAGATGGATGAAAAATATGGATAGATTTGATAAGATGTTAAAGGCGATTAAGAAAGACGAAGAAAGGAAACAACAGGAAGCATTAAAACAAGAGCAAGAAATTGAGAATAGAATACGTAAAAAAATTGAGATGGAAAATAAAGAAAAACAAGGTATTAGAACCACAACAGAAGCAAAAGTCCCAATTTTACAGCAACCAGTACAGCCAATTGAAGAACAACCCCAATACGGACAATATAGTTCCATGTTTGGTTATTAAAACATTATTTTATTTTTTTATCATAAGTATGTATAATGGCTGATTATGGTAGCGAAATTGAACGTATTAATGATATGATTAAACAATCCAAAGACGCAACAACTTCTGGTATTGGTGATGAAGTATCATATTTACAAACAAAGGCGACCGAAAATTGGAATAGTCAAAATAGCGATTATACCGCAAAGTATGGGCATCTCGCTGAGGGCGGTGGTGCTGAACTCGCTGGAGTGTTTGGTTTAAAAGGTATATTTAAAGGAGCGAAACAATTAAAATCGTTATATGATAAAAATACCAGTCAGGCAAGTGAAGGGACAACAGAGCAACCGCTGACCGATGCCGACCCTGCCGGAAACCCCACAGGAGCAGATGCACAAGCACCGGATAATCTTCCGGCGGAAGATGTGCCAAATATTGCCGATGAAGCTCTGCCCTCGGGTGCTCCTGTAGATCCAGCGGCTGGATCTCTTGATAATCTTGGAACTGAAAATTTGGGACGTGTTGCGAATGAAGGACGAGGTGCAAGTGTTGAGGATGGAATAGAACAGGCGGACACAACAGCACCGACCGGCGAGGGTGCAGGTGGTGATTTATTTGAGGCAGCATATCCTCGTATTGGTGCTAATAATCCAGCGTCAGATGTTGGAAGACCGCCGATTGAAGATTTAGACGCTCCGGCAGCAGAGGGGGCAGGTGAGGGAGCAGCGGCAGCAGGTGAGGGAGCGGCGGCGGCAGCAGGGGAAGGAGCAGCGACAGGTTTGGGATTTGGCGAATTAGCCGCATCAGCCATTCCAGTCGTGGGTGAAGGATTACTCGCCGTTGCTGGACTGGTAAGTATTGGAGAGGGCCTGTACCATTTATTCCATCACAAGACAACACAGCCAACGGTTTCATCGGTCGCTACTGGTGGAATACAAGCACCTTCGTCAGGTCTGACTCAAAAATATGCGTTGTCTATACCCTCATTAGATACAGCAACAGACCAACCAGCATCAGTATCCTCTTTCTAATAAAGATATAAGAGACAACATATTTAATTTAGTAGAAACCACGTTTATTTTTAATATTATAAAAAAAATATTAAAAATATAATCTCATAGATAATTATAAATGTTTAAAGCATCAGAACCCACGAGTTACGTTCCTTCAAGAAGTATCGCCATTAAGCCGGAAGTTGTTTCGGATGTTGGGGCTAACGAGCAGATACGCATATCAATTCCTTCCTTTGCCGGATTTGTAGATCCCAACCAGACTTTTTTTAAATGTAATATTGAGATAAAAAATCCAATTGGACAGCTTGTGCCTGACCCCAACGGCGGAATCCATTCCCTGTTTCGTAATGTATTATATCGTGATGGTTCTAATGCGACAACTTTGGAACTGAATGAAGACTACAACGCAAATAAGTCCCTTCTCAATCATTTTACACAGACACCGAGCGTTGTGCATAAACAGGAGTTATTTAGCGGAGTACAGAGTTCGGTCGGTAATACTCACGCCGAGCAGACCCTTTATTACAAGGCTTTGGCGACCAGCGGAACGGCAACAGGTGCTGCCCCTGACGAGTCCAAACGTGTCGGTAATATTGTTGAAGTTCAGACACAGCTCAACTCTGGTATTTGGAAGCAAGGCAATATCCTCCCAGTCTCGGCGATGAATGGTATGCGTATTCAGATTGATACAGAGGATATTCTTCGTTCGTGCCTTTATACTGATTTAATTGGAGATGCTCTTGAATCAGAAACGGCCGGTCGTGCCTTGACGATGACCTCCGCCGATTTAGCCTTGGGGGCTCAGCACCGAGAGGATGCTGATTCATATTTTATTCAAACTTCATGTAAAACCGTTGATAATCCGTTCGGAGTTGGTGATAGACTTTATATCCGAGATGCCGGAACTAATGTCGGTGCTGGTAATGACGAGGTTCTTGGCGATATTCTTGGATTTTCGGATGATAGTGGAGATTTACAGATTACGTATGTCCCAGCACGAGCGAAGGCTGTCGGCTTAACCGCTGCCCACACCACAGGCTCTATTATCTATTACAAGGCATTAGAACGCCCCACCGCACGAGCGACATTTATCGTCGCTGACCGGAATTCAGAAATCCCAACCGGTTCATATACTCCTCCTTCGTATGTTCTTTCGGATATTGAGATGGTTGTCCAAACCGTTCAGCCCCCTGCTGCTTACGTGGAGGGACTTCTTCGTGCTTCACAGACTGACCGAGGCGTGAGTTTTGATATTTGCACTTATGAGCTGTTTAGACATAATCAGACAAATACCGTCGGTTTGATGCAGGCACAGATCCCAACCCTTATGACCAGGGCGAAGTCGCTTTTTTCTCAACCTCTTGTGAATGATGCGAGAAATTGGAGAGTGTCGTCGCTTTCTGGTGTTGTTGATAATGCTTCAAATTACGAGTTCATCTGGGGCACTCAACATTATCCCTCACGTCTTGTGCCGCTCGAACGTTATAACACTACACGAGCGGATGGAACGGTAGCATCGGAGGCACTTCACATATCAGAATTACAAAAAGCAGTAGTAAATATCGGAGAGCCGGTTAGAAATCTTCAATTAGTAAAAGACCATTTTTGCGTCGCAAGAAGTTTAACAAAATATGGACAGATTCAGGATTTATCTACTCAAACTTTGTCTCTTCGTGTTGATTATCAGACAGCAGGAGCATCCGCAAAGTTGTTTAACAATTACATCTACGGACTTCGTCGCATTACGGTATCTCGTGGGTCGGTGATGGTGAGTCAATAAATCATAATTTTTATAATATTATTAATAATTAAATAAAAAAAATTAATTAATAATATTTATTAACATATATAAATGAGTAGCTCACCGAATATTGTCCAAGTATCCAAATTTGAAGTATTGCCCTCAAATCAACCGGCTAATAATACATACTCGTTCCGTAAAGGTAATCCAATCATTACGATCTCTATTCCTGCCCAAGCCAAATATTTAAAACCCTCATCAGTTCGTATTAATGGAACTCTTAAATTAAATGCCGATGGTACGAATGCTCTGCCCAATAACAACGGACTTAAAGCAGGGGCAACATCTACATTTGGATTGTCCTCTCGTGTTGGAATTCATTCGGTATTTCAAAATGTTGTTTTATCCAGCGAAGCCACCAACCAGTCATTAGAAGCAATTAGACAATATGGGCGTCTGGTGTCTACTATCCTCGGCTCTACCCACACACCGCAAGATTTCATGACCGAGAAATCCTGTGTTGCCGTTTTAAATAGTGTTGAACAATCTTCTCGTAATTTAGTAAATAATGAGATTGAGTTTTCTATTCCTTTGTATGCCGGATTATTGCAGGGAGGTCAGCCGATTCCTCTCTCGGCGAATGGTGTGAATGGTCTTCGTGTTCAGCTTGAATTAGCATCAGACCAACAGGTTTTAAGCGGAACAGACGCAGGAGCGGCGGCAGGAAGTTTTTACGAACTTAAAAATATCTCGCTATCCGGCGACTTGCTTGTGCCAGACGAGGCAGGCGTTGCCCAGCTTTCGGTCGCTGGTAGTGGTGGATTTGAATATAACTCATGGTCTTCGCTTTATTCGGTTATAAATTCAAGTGATTCAACTCAAACATATAATTTAGCAAATTCGCAAGTATTATCGGTAGTGCATACATTTTTGCCGGTCAATCAGTCTAACTCATACGCTGCCGATGGATTTGCTACGCCTCCGTTGAGATTGTCTGACGGTGCAGGAAATTATAACGCAGACGCAACTCTTAAACGTGTATCCTTTTCTCGTGGTGGAGTTAAGCTGGGTCTTGACTACGAGATGGACTGTGAGCAGCAGAGTGTTGATAATGTTCCTGAAACGCAGGTAATGATGAACTTCTTAAACGCCTTCCAACCTGTTAATTCTTTGTCTCGTATGTTAAATAGTAAGCAACTTATGTCGTTTGGCGGTAATGATCTTGTTCCTTTCCTTCCAATTAATCGTGCCTCTAACCGACAGGTTGGCGAATCGTTTGACGCTCGTCGCAATTTTGGTATTGGTCTTGCTATGGACAGAGTATCAAACGTGGGCGTTAATTTCAAGGGTCAGTCATACTCATCTCGTATTGTTTCAGGTTTAGACGGAAACTCGCCGAATGCTGTATTCACCTTTATCCTTTCCAAGAATATGCTTCAGTATTCCCCACAAGGGATTCAGATAATGACGTAGAGACAAATTTGTTTAAAATATTATTAATAATTAAATAAAAAAAATTATTTAATAATATTTATTAACATATATAAATGAGTAGCTTACCGCCAATTCTGAACGTGCAGACTTTACCCTCAATCAATAATATGGAGATTAAAACCGAGGTTCTTGACCCAATAACTAAAAGCGATAGCGAAGTAATTTTTCAGATACCGAGGAATGGTATCCTTGATGGGGGGAGTTTTGTATCTCTCGCCGTTCGTGCCGATACAGGAGTTTCGGACGCATTCTTTCCTCTCCAAACTGGAATACATGGACTGATACGTAATGCATATCTTATGTCTGGTTCCAAGGTTATCGCTTCTACCGAAGAGTATGGTAATTATCAGACTATGGCTCGATTATTTGAAACCCCTGAACATAGAGCGTATGTAGAGCAGGTGAAATCGGGGACAGCGATGGATAGATGGAATCAGAATGATACAACCAAGGGTCGCCTTCAACCCAAGGATTTACGATATACTACGTTTGATGCTGCTGTTACCGCTCGTGCTGTAGTGCCGGATTTTATTAAACCAACCGACAGCGACGTTACAACGCCAGTATTTTCCGTCCCTCTTTCTCATCTCATCCCATTTATGAGAATGCGACAGCTTCCGCTCTTCGCCATGAAAGAGAATATTTTCCTTCGTCTTGTATTTAATACACAAACCTCCGCCGGTGATGTTGGTAAAGTGTGCTGTTTCCCAGCTGGTTCAGGTTCGTCGCCGAAGGTCGTACCGAGTTTGGTCAATATTAAATTTTATTCAGACCATTTATATTATTTAGATGGAAGTATGGAATCGACCCAATCCGCCATTTTTAGCGAAAATGGTTTATCGTATTTATATGAAGATACTATCTTAACCTCGGCACAGATTGGAGCAGTAGCCGCACCGACCCCCCCTGCCGTTGCACAGCAGACAATTGAGCGAGATGTTGCCGTGTCCGGTCGTGTGGTTCGTAGTTTATTGGTTCAGGAAAGACGAAGTGGCGACAGACATGCTCTTTGTGGTCAATATACATCTACTGCTCTCCATACTAATGATTCAATTAATTTTAGAATTAATGAGCAACGTATCTACGACAGGGATCTCGTGAATCCGGCTCATAAATATAACGAGTTATCAAATGTGTATGGTAAGCCCCTTCAAGTTCCAACGCAGTTATATTCTTTTGATAGTGATAGTGATAAGAGCAGAGCCGACCGGCAACTTAATCAGAACTCTGTGTATATTGGACAGATTGAGGCGACGCAGTTGCCGAACGCAACCAATACCGACCTTACAAACGACATCAGAGGTATTAATCATTACTGCGGTTTAGACCTTACCACAACAGGTATGAATGTCCTCGGAAATGGAAGACGTATCGGTGTTAAACCGATTATCATCCAGAAAACACTCAACCGCCCCTCCACCGATGTCGGTGCGAGAGAGATGCGAGTATGGTCATCAGTTGAGCGTATGATTGGTATTAAGAACGGAGTAGTAACATTAAGTCATTAATTAAATAATAAAGTCAAAAACATTTATTAATATATTATTATTATATATTAATAAAATGTCGGCAAGATATATTTTAGTTGAATGTAACAGATTAAGAGGCAATAATGCATATAGTTCAATAAATGAAGATAATGATATTTATAAAAATAAATGGATAAATAATATTTCAAGTTCTGGATTAGTAATAAATACCGGCGACCAATTAGCAATACAGGATATTATTGTTAATAGTCGAGGGGCGAGTGATGATGTCATGGAAATAAACGCATCAGTAAATGAGAACGGATTTTTAGACAATAAAATGATTTTAGAACATTCATTTTATATTAATCATATTGCGAGGAATACGGTGCGTATGCCTTTTTTTTATCATAAAACATACCGTGGTATTGGTACTATTGTAGATCCAGAGACTGATATTTCAGGGGAACAATTGCTCGTTAATGCCGAAAGCGGACAAGCGGCAACACCAATCTTACCAGGAACTATTAATAATTTTAAACAGATGTTTTCTCGTCGTAGTTTGGGGGAAACCTTTTTTCCGCCGTTTGATACTGATGACGGCACATCTTGGAATCCTGATAAAACATACCAATTACAAACATATTGTAATGGTTCTATGCTTTTAACATTAACGACAAAACAAATCGGTACAGGTGCTACCGGCGACCCCAACTCCGGATATATCGTTGGTTTTTATCCAACAACGGTCACGCCATCCGGTGGAGTTGGTTTAACGATACGAGTAGATTCCGTAAAAGAGGAGGGGGGCATTCCTGGTATTGTTGATACTTGGAGTGTTGAATCGTATGGTCAAGGTTATAACCCAGGCGATACAATAACCTTGGGGGCTCGTCCTGATGGAGGAGCTACTCCACCAACGCTACAAGAATATAATCTCACCTCGTATCCTGACCTTTTATCATATCAGTCATCTAACGTAAAACAAGCAGATGGCTCAAGATATTATTATGCTAATCACGATTACACCGGATTAACGAATATAATGGATATAGTTACCGCTCCTTCTGACCCTGCTGATATTGATGCGGATAGATTAGTATCAGATATGAACAAACGAACACAGAAGACGACACTTGAAGCCAAGGGGGGATTTTTAACCCCTGATAATTTAGCAACATTATTAACCGACCAATTACATGAACCAACACGTATAACAAGACAGAATGATATAGCTCCTTATATGAGTTTAGAGAATTTTAAATTTACTCATCATGTGAATTGGACGGAAATTACACAATTAGATGGTAATCCTGTTATAATAGAAACTCCAACATATAAGGCGATACCTTCAAATTTTGATTATACTGCAATAAATGGGAATGCTACACTCGCAGGGGCAAGACTTGGGTTTTATAGTGGCTTGGCGTATAAAGATTCGGAGCGATTTTTCGCATTAAAAGAATGTTTTTATAATTTCCAATATGGAGCTAATAACGAAACAACTTTAAAACCATCAAACGATATATCGTCCGGCTCGGTGGGAAGTGATGATTTTGTTGGCGGTGATTATGGAGGACAAACGACAGGAGATTTGGGTATGCGTGTTTGTTCGTTAAATCGTTTTCTTGATAGTGCGAATGGATTGAGTGTAAAGGCAGAAGCGAACTCGCCGATAGTTACAAATATGTTATGGACTGAAAATAATTTAAAAAGGATATCCAAAGCATTCAGGGCATCCGAAAAATATCTCGGCGACCAAACGAAAGAAGTAGATGTAACGAGTGGTAATTATTATGCGTATCTAGCTGTAAATTTAGATATTGGTTTATATGATGATGAACTATCAACACAAGGAACTCTTACTCGTAGTAAGAACTCTCCGTTTGCTGCATTCTTAAATCAACGGACTAAATTCCAACCGGTTATTCCTGGTATGGATTCTGCGACGGCTTGTGAGGTGCCGGTAGATGTGGGGGCAATTAATACAGGATACCAACGAGATATAAATAATGTAGAAAATGATGGTCAGCAACTTTCATCAATTTGGGTAAGGTCAAGACACGACGACAATATACAATATGGTGGGGGAGATTTAGCATTTGATGATTGGAAAACGGCAAATCAACAGCAACTATTTGATACAGATCATACGGCGGATGAGTTGTTTATGGGTTCGTGGGTTGATGAAGATGGTGTAACACAGACAACGGCATCAGCAATACAACGAGCAGATTATTATGATATTATGGCTGTTCCTGTATTTGGTAGAACAAATGGTAACGGTAGAATGTTTAATGCAAAACCCTTTATTGCTTTTATTAACGCTATGCCGTGCGACCAAGGGGGAGTATTTAATAAAGATTTTCCTCAAAATTCTACATGGAATATAGATATTAAGAATGCGAATCCGGGCGAACAGATTGGATTAGACCCAAGTTTTACGAGGAATGATTGCGTTGCGTCAATTTCGCCGATGCTTGGAAATACAGACGGTTCAACAGATAAAACGGCTTATATGAATATTCAATATATTGGGGCAGTAGATCCAAGTGTAAGATTTGACCCAGCTTTGTCTCGTTTCGCAATATCTAATTTAAATACGCAGACGGTGTTATCTAATGGTTTATTGAGTGATATACCAGAAACGCTTGAAGCAACAGCCAATCCAGAACAACCTGTAATAAAAGTAAATAGAAATGGGCAGACCGTACCCCAACGGCAAAAATGGCTCGGTTTGGTTTCAGGCGGAAATCAGTTACAAGATTCAATACAAGTATCACAATTTAACCAAGCACAGCAACAAGAAGCGACAATATTAGATAGTCAAAGTGGTATAGCGATTGAAAATTTATATTTACTTGATGAGAATAACAACGAGACAAAAATTACAAACCAAAATAATTTAAATTATTCGTTGTTCGATAAGATGGGTTTTAGATATAATCAATTGATTCCGGACTTTGGAGGAGAACAGGCATTTTTTACGAATGCATTTATATATCAATCAAAAGCGAATACGTACAGACAGCAGATTATAAATACAATAAAACCGATGACGACTGGATCTTATGTATCTTCTGCGGAAGTTCAATCACTATCAACAAATACAAGTAATCAGCCGATGTTTGATTTGGGAGTAGAAGCATTACGTCAAGCAGTCCCAAATATTACAGCAGGACTACTCACAGCGTTCAATCTTCCATCTAAATTATCATATCCTTACTTGTGTGTATATTCATCAATACCGAGCGGAGGTACAGATACGCACTGGCTCGGTGGTGGAGATGGGCAGAGCCGTATCCCATGTATGGGTATCCTTACGAGGCAGAATAATGAAGGCGATTATTTTTACGGAGTAGAAACAAGTTATAATTTTACAGCAACGAAGGATTTTACATTATCAGAAGTTGAGACCGAGTTTCGTTTGCCGGATGGTTCAAGACCGAAATTAGAACCACATTCAACGGTTATATATAAGGTGACGAAACCGCTGGTATCAGTAGCACAGGAAAACATACAGGCAGCATTAACAAGGGGCGTAAAAACAGATAAAAAATAATATTATAATAATATAATGGCGAGACAAAAGGCAGAAAGTTTAGAAGAAATAAAAGAGAGGCAAATGAAAAATTATCGTAAAAATTATTATAAAGAAAATAAGAAGAAAATATCGGATTATCAAAAAAAATATTATTTACAAAAAAA